>Ga0209489_100057_pt1 | contig 147398 bp, 139 predicted proteins | sample SiratrowhiteBW_FD_187527 | JGI IMG/M metagenome (GOLD analysis project Ga0209489, IMG submission 187527) | Root nodule microbial communities of legume samples collected from California, USA - Siratro white BW (SPAdes) (version 2) | ecosystem: Host-associated > Plants > Roots > Nodule | place...
CGCAAGCTGGCCATCAATACCCTGCAGGCAACGCCCGGTCCTGCCCGCATCAGCCACAAAATGCTCCAAGCCAGATGGAATAATGACTTCCTTCTCTCCGCCCTCGCCCATATGCGATAGCCCTACCTCCAGGGGAGGGTAAGAAAGAGCGCCTCAAATCTTCGCCGCCGCCTTCGGCCAGTACCGGTCGCGCAGGTGCCGCTTCACCAACTTGCCGGTCGGCGTGCGCGGCAGCTCGGCTTCGAAATCGATCGACCGTGGGCACTTGACGGAAGAGAGGCGGCTCTTACAGAACGCGATCAGCTCAGCCTCCAGCGCCTTGTCGGCGCGGCTCATGTCGTGCGGCTGCACCACCGCCTTGACCTCTTCGCCCATCTCCTCGTTCGGCACGCCGAAGACGGCGACGTCGGCGACGTCGGGATGAGTGATGAGCACATCCTCGGTCTCCTGCGGATAGATGTTCACCCCGCCGGAGATGATCATGTAGGACTTGCGGTCGGTGAGATAGAGAAAGCCGTCCTTGTCGAGATAGCCAACATCGCCGAGCGTCGACCAGCCCTTGGCATTGTAGGCCTTCTTCGTCTTCTCGGGATCGTTGTGATAGGTGAAGGCCGGCGCGTCGGCGAAATAGACGGTGCCGATCTCGCCGGCCGGCAGCTCCTCGTCGTTCTCGTCCAAAATCTTGATCTTGCCCACCACGGCGCGGCCGACGCTGCCGCGATGCTCCAGCCATTGCTGCGAGTTGCAGACGGTGACGCCATTGCCTTCCGAGCCGGCGTAATACTCGATCAGGATCGGCCCCCACCATTCGATCATCTTCGCTTTCACGTCGACCGGGCAGGGCGCGGCGGCGTGGATCGCACCCTTCAGGGTGGAGACGTCGTACCTGGTGCGCACCTCGTCCGGCAGCTTCAGCATGCGCACGAACATGGTCGGCACCAGCTGCGATTGCGTCACCTTGTATTTCTCGATCAGCTTCAAGAACTCTTCGGCGTCAAAATGCTCCATGATGATGGAGGTGCCGCCGAGCACGATCGCCATCATGTTGAAGCGCAGGGGCGCCGCGTGATAGAGCGGCGCCGGCGAGAGATACGTGCTCTCGGCGTTCATGCCGCACATGTCGGCGCAGAGCACGCGCAGGAACGCGTTCGGCACGTCGATCCTGTTACCTTCGAAGGCCTTCTTGATTCCCTTCGGACGTCCGGTGGTGCCCGACGAATACAGCATGTCGTAACCGGCGACCTCGTCCGCGATCGGCGTCATCGGCTGCGCGGCGGCTTCCTTGTCGTAGGAGCGGAAGCCCGGCAGCGGCTCGTCCATCATGTAGAAGATCGGTTCGTTAGGAGCGCCTTTGATCAGTCCCTTGATCTGGTCGGCGCATTTCGGCGTGGTGATCACGACCTTGGCGCCGCAATCGGCGATGATGTAGTCGATCTCGTCCTGCTTCAGATAGCGGCTGATCGCGGTGTAATAGAGCCCGCTCCGCTGTGCCGCCCAGCACAGCTCCATGAAGGCGAGGCGGTTCTCCATCAACAGCGCGATGTGGTCGCCGGCCTTCAGCCCGAGCGAGCGGAACAGCTGCGCGCCCTGGTTCGAGAGCTCGTCGAGCTCGCGATAGGTGATCGCCTTGCCGGTGCCGGCCATCTGATAGGCGATCTTGTCGGGCGTGGTGCGGGCGTGGATGGAGGGGTGGGTCATGGCGTTTCCTCAAAACGCGAATGGCGAGTAGCGAATGGCGAATAGGAAGAAGGCCAAACTGCTCTTCACCTACTCACCATTCGCTACTCGCCATTCACTACTCGCTTTATTTTTCTTACAGCCGCTCCACGATCGTCACGTTGGCCATGCCGCCGCCTTCGCACATGGTTTGCAGACCGTAGCGCTTGCCACGCTGGTGCAGGGCATGGATCAGCGTCGTCATCAGCTTGGTGCCGGAACCGCCGAGCGGATGGCCGAGCGCGATGGCGCCGCCGTTGACGTTGAGCCGCTCGGGGTCTGCACCGGTGGTTTTGAGCCAGGCGGTCGGTACCGAAGCGAAGGCCTCGTTGACCTCGAACAGGTCGATGTCGCCGATCTTCATGCCGGCCTTCTCCAGCGCGCGCTTCGTGGCGTGCAGCGGCGCATCCAGCATGATGACGGGATCGCCGCCCATCATGGTCATGTGGTGGATGCGCGCGAGCGGCTTGACGCCGAGCTGCTTCAGGCCCTTCTCATTCACCACCATCACGCCGGAGGCTCCGTCGCAGATCTGGCTGGCGCTGGCTGCGGTGAGCTTGCCGTTCTCGGCGATCAGCTTGACGCCCTTGATACCTTCGATCGTGGCGTCGAAGCGGATGCCTTCGTCGATGTGATGGATGTCCTTGCTGCCGTCGGCGCGGGTGATCTCGAGCGGCACGATCTCCTTCTTGAAATGACCGGCTTGCGTCGCCGCGATCGCGCGCTGATGGCTGCCATATGAGTATTCGTCGAGCTCATCCTTGGAGAGACCGTACTTCTCGGCCATCATCTCCGCGCCGGTGAACTGGCTGAACACGATGTTCGGATACTTCTTCTCGATGCCCGGGCTCTTGTAATTGCCAAATCCGTTCTTGGCGGGCAGCTGCGACGACAGGCCCATCGGCACGCGCGTCATCGATTCCACGCCGGCCGCGATCACCACGTCCATCGTGCCGGACATCACGGCCTGCGCGGCGAAGTGCAGCGCCTGCTGCGACGAGCCGCACTGGCGGTCGATCGAGGTGCCCGGCACGCTCTCCGGCAGCTTTGACGCCATCACCGCGTTGCGCGCGACGTTGTTGGACTGCTCGCCGACCTGCATCACGCAGCCCATGATCACGTCCTCGACCTGGGCCGGATCGACCTTGGTCCGATCGACCAGCTCGTCCAGCACCTTGGCGGCGAGATCGGCCGGATGCCAGCCGGCGAGGCGGCCCCCCTTGCGCCCGCCCGCGGTACGCGCGGCGGCGACGATGTAAGCCTCGGCCATGTCGGTTTCTCCCTGAATTCTTGATTGGGTTGGTTGTCGGGGACGGATTTAAGGGACCGGAGATCGTTTAGTCAATCGATCAATTAACTCTTGTGATGAGGCGCTGCTTGCGCTTATCTGCGCCCCGCTTCCAGCGGCCAAACAGGGATCTCCGTGGCTACCAGCGTACCGAACAGGCTCCCCGGCGGGAAAAATTCCACGGCAGAGAAATTGCTGGTGGCCGCCAGCGAGCTGATGATCGAGCGCTCGTCGATCGAGATCTCGCTCTCCGACATTGCGCAGAAGTCGGGTGCCAACGCCGCGCTGGTCAAATATCACTTCGGCAACAAGGACGGGCTCTTGCTGGCGCTGCTCGCGCGCGATGCTGCGACCGAGATGTCCAATCTCGAATATCTGCTGGCGCAGCCGATCACGTCGACGGCGAAGCTGAAGCTGCATATCGCCGGCATCATCCGCGCCTATCACCGGTTCCCCTACATGAACCGGCTGATCCACTATCTCTTGCACGAGACCAGCGCGAGCTCTGCCGACGAAGTCTCGAAATTCTTCGTTGCGCCGCTCTTGGACTTCCACCGCCGCCTGCTGGCCGAAGGCGTCAGCCGCGGCGAATTCCGCCCGACCGATCCGGTGCTGTTCTACACCAGCCTGATCGGTGCCTGCGATCACCTGTTCTTCGGCCGGCACGCGATGTCCCGCGCGACCGGCGTCGGCCCGGTCACCGACGAGGTCTGCCGGCAATACATCAAGCACATGGAAACGCTGATCTGCGGCGGCATCCTCACGCAAGCCGAGGAAGCTGCCGCGGCCGGATAGTCCGGCCAAACGTTCACAAGTCTAGAGAAGAAACGCCCAAGGAAAGGTAGCTCAAGATGCAGTTGAAAGACGTAGCTGTTCTCATCACTGGCGGTGGCTCGGGCCTAGGTGCCGCGACCGCCCGCGCCATGGCGGCCAAGGGCGCCAAGATCGGCGTGATCGACCAGAGCAAGGAAAACGCCGAGAAGGTCGCCGCTGAAGTGAAGGGCGTCGCGCTGCATGCCGACGTCACCAGCGAGGAGCAGATCAAGGCCGCGATTGCGAAAGCGGAAGCCGCCCACGGCGTCGCGCGCGTGCTGATGAACTGCGCCGGCATCGGCGGCTCCCAGCGCATCGTCGGCCGCGACGGCGTCTACCCGCTCGAAAAGTTCGCGCGCATCATCAACGTCAATCTGATCGGCACCTTCAACTGCCTCCGGCTGTTTGCCGAGCGCCTCGTCACGATCGAGCCGGTCGGCGAGGAGCGCGGCGTCATCATCAACACCGCCTCGGTTGCCGCTTACGAAGGCCAGATCGGCCAGATCGCCTATTCGGCCTCGAAGGGCGGCGTCGTCGGCCTCACGCTTCCGGCCGCGCGCGATCTCGCCAGCCAGAAGATCCGCGTCAACACCATCGCGCCGGGCCTGTTCTTCACGCCGCTTTTGATGGGCCTCAACGAAGAAGCCCGCAAGAGCTTGGGCGCCCAGGTGCCGCATCCGTCGCGTCTCGGCGATGCCGCCGAATACGGCATGCTGGCGGTGCACATCGTCGAGAATCCGATGCTGAACGGCGAAACCATCCGCCTCGACGGTGCCATCCGCATGGCGCCGAGGTAACTCGCTTACCCTACCCTGGAGGGGGAGGGTCGATCGCGCGAAGCGCGAGCGGGGTGGGGTGATCTCTCCACTCGGGCAGTCTCGACGCGGAGAGACTGTCACCCCACCCCGTCTCACATTTCGCTGCGCGCAATGTGAGCCGACCCTCCCCCTCCAGGATCCCTCCAGGGGAGGGTGGGAGACGGTCTGCGTGTGGCAAGAAAGTGCGAGGCTCCCATGTCCCAACCGCTGTTGATCGAACATGACGCCGGCGTCGACCGAGTGACGCTCAATCGTCCTGACAGCTTGAACGCGCTCGATCCTGCGCTGATCGATGCGCTCAACGCCTACTTCCAGGGTCTGCAGCGCAATCGCGATACGCGCGTCGTCGTGCTGAAGGGTGCCGGCAAGAACTTTTGTGCAGGCCTCGATCTAAAGGCCGCGATGGCGCGTCGTGCCGGGCAGCTTGAGCCGCCCGGCGTCACGGAGTCGCTGGATTCGCAACGCCGCATCGCCGATATCGTGATGCTGATGCGGCGCTGTCCGCAGCCGATCCTTGCGCTGGTCCAAGGTGCGGCAGCAGGCGGCGGGTTTGCGCTGGCGCTGGCGTCCGACATGCGCATTGCCGCGAAATCGGCCCGGATGAACTGCGCCTTCATCAAGCTCGGCCTCGGCGGTTGCGACATCGGCACCAGCTATTTTTTGCCGCGTCTGGTCGGCGTGTCCGTGGCATCGGAATTGATCCTGACCGGACGCTTCATCGGCGCCGAGCGTGCGCTCGCCGTCGGGCTGGTGTCGGAGATCGTGGACGAGGACCAGCTCGATGCGGCGGCTGAACCCTATGTCGAGGCGATGGTGTCGGCTTCGCCCGTCGGGCTGCGGCTGTCCAAGGAATGTCTCAACATGAGCGTCGATGCCGGATCGCTGGAAGCTGCGATCGCGATGGAGGATCGCAACCAGGTCCTGTGCAGCCGCTCGGAAGAGTTTTCGGAAGGCATCAGGGCCTTCCTTGAGAAGCGAAAGCCTGTCTATATCAAGCGCTGAACGACGAAGATCCGCAAAGGACAATAATTCCGGGAGACGCAAAATGAGTGGAAGCGCGGCGGCGGTGATGACGAAGCCTGCCTTTCGCAAGGTCCAGTGGCTCAAGCGCGACATCGCCGTCGAGCGCCGCGGCGACGGCACGGTGGTGCTGAAGTCGCGCATTCCGCTGCAGCCTTACGAAAAGCACATCCCCGCCTCGCTGGCGAAATGGGCGAAGGAAGCACCCGAGCGCATTTGGCTGGCACAGCGCGGCGGTCCCAACCGCGAATGGCGCAAGGTGTCTTATGGCGAAGCCAAGCGCACCGTGGACGCGCTGACGCAAGGACTGCTGAACCTCAAGCTCGCGGGACGTCCGGTCGCGATTCTCTCCGGCAATTCGATCGAGCACGCGCTGATGACGCAGGCCGCGATGCAGGCGCGCATCCCGGCAGCGCCGGTGTCGCCGGCCTACTCGCTGATGAGCCACGATCACGTCAAGCTGAAATACCTGTTCGACTTGATCAAGCCGGCCGTGGTGATGGTGCAGGACGGCCCGATCTTCGAGAAGGCACTAAAGGCGCTCGACCTCACCGGCGTCACCGTCATTCACGTCGCGCGGCCCAGTGACGGCATCAAGAGCGTCAGCTTTGCCGAGCTCGCGGCAACGCCTGTAACTGCGGATGTCGAGGCGTCGATCGCAAAAATCACGCCGCAGACTGTCGGCAAGCTGCTGTTCACATCGGGCTCGACCGGCATGCCCAAGGCCGTCATCAACACCCAGGAGATGATGTGTGCCAATGCGGCGATGATGATGCAGGTGCGGCCGCGCGATCCCAGCGGTCCGATCTCGACCATGCTGGACTGGATGCCCTGGAATCACACCATGGGCGGCAACGCGGCGTTTCACCCAATCCTGGTCGACGGCGGCACGCTCTATATCGACGACGGAAGGCCGACGCCGGGCCAGTTCGAGGAGACGCTGCGAAACTTGCGCGAGATCTCGCCGACCTACTACGCCAACGTGCCCGCCGGCTATGCCGCACTTGCGGCGGCGATGGAGAAGGACGACGCGCTGTGCCGCTCCTTTTTCAAGAACCTCTCGATCATGGCCTATGGCGGCGCGCGGCTGCCTGACGATCTCTACGAGCGTATGCAGGCCCTGGCAGTGAAGACCACCGGCGAGCGCATCGTGTTCTACACCGGCTGGGGCTCGACCGAGACTGCGCCGACCTCGACCGGCACTTATTGGGACACCGAGCGCGTCGGTCTGATCGGCCTGCCGTTCCCCGGGGTCGAATTGAAGATGGTGCCGTGCGACTCGAAATACGAATTACGCCTGCGCGGCGTCAACGTCACGCCCGGCTATTTCGGCCAGCCCGAGCTGACGAAGAAGATGTTCGACGAGGAAGGCTTTTATTGCATAGGGGATGCCGGCATTTTCGTCGACGATTCCGATCCGGTGCAAGGCATCATCTTCGCCGGCCGTGTCGTGGAGGACTTCAAGCTCACCACCGGCACTTTCGTGCATGTCGGCTCGCTCCGCACAGATGCGATCGCGGCCACGACTCCCGTGGTGCATGACGCGCTAGTCACGGGGCAGGATCGCCCGTTTATCGGCCTCTTGGCCTGGCCGAACCTTCATGCCTGCCGACAGCTCGTGGGCAATATCGATCTCAGCTTCGAGGATGCGGTAAGGCATCCGGAGGTGATCGCCTGTTTCAGACTCGGGCTGGAAGCGCACAACCGGGAGTGCGAGGGCGCCAGCAGCCGCATCATCGCGCGCGCCATGCTGATGGTCGAGCCGCCCTCGATCGACGGCAACGAGCTCACCGACAAGGGCTACATCAACCAGCGCGCCGGCCTCGAACGCCGCGCCGCGCTGGTGGAACGGCTCTATGCCGAGAGGCCGGATGAAGACGTGATCGTGCTGCGATGAGTGCGAGTGAATTCGTCATTCCGGGGCGCCGCGTAGCGGCGAACCCGGAATCTCGAGATGAGTGAGTGACCTCTAGATTCCGGGTTCGCGACTGCGTCGCCCCCCGGAATGACAGCAAGAAAAAGGTGAGCCGCCATGAACTTCGATTTCTCCGACGACCAGAAGCAGCTCCGCGACCAGGCGCGCAAATTCCTCGCGGAAAAATGCTCGCCCAAAGCGGTGCGCGTCGTGCTTGATGGCAAGGCGCCTTACGACAAGGAGCTGTGGAAGGGCCTTGCCGAGATGGGCTTTCTTGGCGTTGCGATCCCGGAAGAATTCGGCGGTGCCGGCGCCGGCCATCTCGAGCTCTGCGTGATCGCGGAGGAGATGGGCCGCGCCAACGCGCCGGTGCCGTTCTCCTCGACGGTCTACCTCGCTGCCGAGGCACTATTGATCGCCGGCAGCGACGTGCAGAAGAAGAAATGGCTGCCTGCCATCGCCGCGGGAGAGGCGATCGGCACGCTGGCACTGTTCGAGGGCAAGGGCAATCCGTCGCCGAAGAACATCAAGCTCACGGCTGCGAATGGCACGCTCAATGGTGTCAAGAAGCCGGTCGCCGACGGCGCCATCGCCGATTTTGCGGTCGTTGCCGCGCGCACCGGGTCGAGCGGGCGCGAGAGCGATATCTCGCTGTTCCTGGTCGATCTCAAGGCCGGTGGCGTCGAGGTGAAAAACCTCACCAATCTCGATCCGACCCGCAGCCAGGCCGAAATTACCTTCACGAACTGCAAGGCCGAGCTGCTCGGCGCGGCGGGCGAGGGCTGGAGTATCCTCACCCAGGTGCTCGACCGCGCCGCGGTGCTGTGTGCGTTCGAGCAAGTCGGCGGCGCCGACCGCGCACTTGAGATGGGCCGCGACTACGCGCTCGACCGCATTGCCTTCGGCCGGCAGATCGGCTCGTTCCAGGCCGTGAAGCACATGCTCGCGGACATGTACGTCTCGGCGACGCTGGCGCGCTCCAACAGCTATTACGGCGCCTGGGCGCTCTCGACAAATGCGGCCGAACTGCCGGAAGCCGCCGCCGCCGCGCGCATCAGCGCGACGCAGGCGTTCCAGCACTGCGCCAAGAACAACATCCAGGTTCACGGCGGTATGGGTTTCACCTGGGAGTTCGACTGCCACATGTACTACCGCCGCGCCAATGCGATGGCGCTGGGGCTCGGCAGCCTGTCCTATTGGGAGGATCAGCTGATCGACCGCATGCGAAAGAAGAATGCGGCTTGAGGATGTCGTCATTCCGGGGCGCGGCAAAGCGGCGGAACTATGATGTGCAATTGCACATCTGAGAATCCGGAGATGAGTGAATAACGTCGGGATTCCGGGTGCGCGTTGCGCGCGCCCCGGAATGACAGAGAGAAAACACCATGAACTTCGACGACACCCCACAGGAAGCCGAGTTCCGCGCGACCGCGCGCGCCTGGATCAGCGCGAACGCGCCGAAGCAGTACGAGGAAGAGCTGCGCCAATCCTCTCTTGGTCGCACGCAGCTGAAGAACGCGAACATCCTCGAGGTCGCAAAGGCCTGGCAGAAGAAGAAAGCCGACGCCGGCTGGGCCTGCCTGCACTGGCCGAAGGAATATGGTGGCCGCGGCGCCTCGCCAATCGAGCGCGTGATCTGGCAGCAGGAGGAGGGGCCGTTCGGCCAGCTCTCCCGCATGTTCATCATCGGCCACGGCATGTGTGGGCCGACCATGATGGCGTTTGCGCGCGAGGAGCATAAGCGCACCTATCTGCCGCCGCTGGCCTCCGGCGAGAACGTCTGGTGTCAGCTGTTCTCCGAGCCGGCCGGCGGCTCTGACGTCGCGGGTCTGCGCACGCGCGCCGAGAAGGATGGTGACGAGTGGGTCATCAACGGCCAGAAGATCTGGACCTCGGGCGCGCATTATTCGGACTACGGCATCTTGCTCACCCGCACCGATCCGACCGTGCCCAAGCACAAGGGCCTCACCATGTTCTTCCTGGACATGAAGAGCCCGGGCGTCGAGGTCAGGCCGATCAAGCAGGCAAGCGGCGCCTCCGATTTCAACGAGGTCTATTTCACCAATGTGCGCATCCCCGACCACCAGCGCCTCGGCGAGGTCGGTGACGGCTGGAACGTCTCGCTGACCACGCTGATGAACGAGCGCAGCGCGATCGGCGCGGCTGTCTCGACCGGTTTCCCCGAGCTCTTCGAATATTGCTCCAGCGTGATGCTTGACGACGGGCCTGCGATCGAGGATCGCGCGGTGCGCTCGAAGCTCGCGAACTGGGCGGTGAAGGCGAGCGGGCTGAAATACACCAGCATGCGTGCGATCTCGGCGCTGTCGAGGGGCGAGCGGCCGGGGCCGGAAAATTCCATCGGCAAGCTGGTTGCGGGCTCGATGATCCAGGATGTCGCGACCTACGCGCTGGACCTGCAAGGTGCGGCGGGCGTCGTCAGCGGTCCCGAGGACGCCGAAGTCGCGGGCCGCTTCCAAGCCATGCTGCTGCGTGCGCCGGGCACCCGCGTCGAAGGCGGCACCGACGAGATCATGCGCAACATCATCGCCGAGCGGGTGCTGGGCCTGCCCGGTGATATCCGTGTCGACAAGGACGTGCCGTTCAACAAGATCCCGACCAAGGGAAGGAATTAGCCGTCATTCCGGGGCGGCTCGAAGAGCCGAACGCGGAATCTCGATGTGTGTGAGTAACTTCCGGATTCTTCGCGCGTTGCGCGCCCGGAACGACAATAAAAGGGAAGTGCCATGAATTTCGACGATACCCCGCAGGAAGCCGCATTCCGCGAGACCGCGCGCAAATGGATCGACGCCAATGCGCCGAAGGAATTGCAGGCCGAGCTGTCGAAATCCTCGCTCGGCCGCATTCGTCTTGCCAACCACGACATCGTCGATGTCGGCAAGGCCTGGCAGAAGAAGAAGTTCGAGGGCAATTGGGCCTGCCTGCACTGGCCTAGGGAATATGGCGGCCGCGGCGCGACGCCGATCGAAAAGGTGATCTGGCAGCAGGAGGAGGGCGTCTACGGCAAGCTGACGCAGCCGTTCCAGATCGGCGAAGGCATGTGCGGCCCGACCGTGATGGCCTTCGGCAGCGAGGACGCCAAGCGCCGCTATCTGCCGAAGCTCGCATCGGGCGAGGAGATCTGGTGCCAGCTGTTCTCCGAACCGTCGGCCGGTTCGGACGTCGCGGGCCTGCGCACGCGCGCGGAGAAGAAGGGCGACAATTGGGTCGTCAACGGCCAGAAGATCTGGACCTCGGGCGCGCATTACTCCGACTACGGCCTCCTGATCGCGCGCACCGACCCGAACGTGCCCAAGCACAAGGGCCTCACCATGTTCTTCCTGAACATGAAGAGCCCCGGCGTCGAGGTCCGGCCGATCAAGCAGGCCAACGGCATGCAGGAGTTCAACGAGGTTTATTTCACCGACGTCGTGATCCCCGACAGCCAGCGGTTAGGGGCCGTCGGCGACGGCTGGAGCGTGTCGCTGACCACGCTGATGAACGAGCGCATGTCGATCGGCGCGCGGCTTGCGACCGGCGTCCCTGAGATGTTCGAGTTCTGCTCCAATCTGATGCTGGAGGACGGGCTCGCCATCGACGATCGCGCCGTGCGCTCGAAGCTCGCGAGCTGGGCCGCGAAGTCGAGCGGGCTGAAATACACCAGCTACCGCACGATCTCGGCGCTTTCGAAGGGCGAGCGGCCGGGCCCGGAGAACTCGATCGGCAAGCTGGTCTCGGGCATGATGCTCCAGGACATCGCGACCTACGCCATGGACCTGCAGGGCGCGGCGGGCGTGCTCACCGGCAGCGACGAGGAGACGGTACAAGGCCAGTTCCAGCAGATGCTGCTGTCCTCGCCCTCGATGCGCATCGCCGGCGGCACCGACGAGATCCTGCGCAATATCATCGCCGAACGCGTGCTGGGCTTGCCGGGCGACATCCGCGTTGACAAGGACGTGCCGTATAACAAGATCCCGACAAAGGGACGGTGAATATCCTCGGGTCCCGGACGCGGCGCAACGCGCCGCGAGCGGGGACCCAGAATCCCACAATGGGCCCCGGCTCTGCGCCGCATCTGGGGCACGAAAGCGAGACTAGCCATGGATGCTAAAGTGCCCAATACGCGCTACTCCACCGAAGACCGCATCGGCGTGCTCGAAGAGCTCCTCAACGAACGCTACTCCGTCCGCGCGTTTCTTCCCAGAGAGGTCGACCGGGCGACCATCGAGCATGTGCTGACCACCGCGCAGCGCACCGCATCCTGGTGCAACAGCCAGCCATGGCAGGTCATCATCGCCGGCGGCGAGGCCAAGGAACGTTTCCGTAAGGCGATCTACGCCGAGGCCTCAAAGGGCCTCGGCGACGATTACGATTTCACTCCGCCGCGCGAATATGTAGGGGTTTATCTCGATCGCCGCCGCGAGAGCGGCTTCCAGCTCTATAATACGCTTGGAATCGCCCGCGGCGACAAGGCCGCCTATGCCAGGCAGGCGCTGGAGAACTACAATTTCTTCGGCGCGCCGCATGTCGCCATCATCCACACCAACGAGCCACTCGGCATCTACGGCGCGATCGATTGCGGCGCTTATGTCTCCAACTTCATGCTGGCGGCGCAGGCGCTCGGGCTAGGGACGATTCCGCAGGCAGCGCTGGCGCGGCATTCCGGCCTGATCCGTCGCCACTTCAACCTGCCCGAGGACCGCCGGATCGTCTGCGGCATCTCGTTCGGCTATGCCGACCACGCCCACAAGGTCAACGGCTACCGCACCTCGCGCGCGAGCGTGCCTGATACGGTGACGTTCGTTGAGGAGTGATGACGTGCACGAAGGCGGCCGCGCGAACTGCCGCCTTCACGCGTGGGTGTGGCTTCGATGACTGACTGCCGCTATCCGCCGCTGCCGCCGATCACGGCCCGCACGGTCTCGTCGGGTCCGAAATCCTCTGCGCCGTCGACGTAGAGCAGTGCGGCGAGTTTTGAGCGGGCGCGGTTCACGCGGCTCTTGATCGTGCCGACCGCGCAGCCGCAGATCGAGGCCGCGTCCTCATAGGAGAAGCCCGACGCGCCGACCAGGATCAACGCCTCACGCTGGTCCTGCGGAAGCTTGTCCAACGCCGTGCGAAACTCCTCGAATTCGAGATGCGCGTTCTGCGAAGGCTGTGTCTTCAACGTTTTGGCGTAGTTGCCTTCGGCATCCTCGACCTCGCGCCGTCGCTTGCGATAGTCGGAGCGAAACAGGTTGCGCAGAATCGTGAACAGCCACGCCGGCAGGTTGGAGCCGGGCTGGAACGAGTCGATGTTGGCGAGCGCCCGCAGCAGCGTCTCCTGGACCAGATCGTCGGCCCGGTCCGCGTTGCCGCTGAGCGAGATGGCGAAGGCGCGCAGGCTGGGCACGGCCGCCAAGATGTCGTTACGCAGGGAGTCCGTGAGAGGCATTACTCCCTCCCATTGTTGTTGTCGTTGGATCCGCCCTCATTTTCCACGTGGGGTGTCGCTCCCGGCGCATCAAGCTTCTTGATCAGTTCTGCGAACCGGTCCGGAACACCCTGTCGCACGACGTCGTCGTACATGGCGCGCAACTGATGCCCAATCCGGGATTGAATCTCCGGAGTGAGGCCTCCCTTGCCGGGGGTCGTGCTTCTGCTGGCTTGAGACTTGAGATCTTTCATGACCTGTTCCACGTTTCCCCGAGTTAAGTGACTGTAAAATCGAGATGTTTTCTCAACCGGGAGCCGTTCCCTGGATAGGCACAATTCCAGCTGTGCGAAAAAGTTCCCAGCCCGACGGAACTTTTCTTGAGCTGACGCGTAATCAGGCCAGCAGGGGGAACCCGGGCCCCCCGCGTGACGCCCTGACCTCAGGATTGGATCTCAAGGTTGGCCCGAAGACGAATGGAGTGGGGATGTCCCGTTCACAGCTTGTCGCTGAACACTTGCCGTTGTTGCGCCGGTACGCGCGCGCCCTGACGGGCAGCCAGGCGTCCGGCGACGCTTATGTCGCAGCCATGTTGGAAGCCATGCTGGGAGATCCGTCGGTGCTCGACGAGAGCCACGGACCGCGGGCGGGCCTGTTCCGGCTGTTCACCCAGATCTGGAATTCGGTTTCGGTGAACGACGATGCCGAGGTGACGACCCTGCCGATGCCGCCCGAGCGGCGGCTGTCGAACATCACGCCGCTGCCGCGGCAGGCCTTCCTGCTGCTGTCGCTGGAGGGATTTTCGGAAGAGGAGGTCGCCTTCATCCTCAGCACCGACGTTGCCGAGACGCGGCGGCTTGCGGATGCCGCAGGGCGCGAGATGGCGGCCGAGATCGCCACCGACGTGCTGATCATCGAGGACGAGACTTTCATTGCAATGGACCTCGAGAGCCTTGTGAAGAATCTCGGTCACAATGTCGTCGGCGTCGCGCGCACCCATGCCGACGCGGTGGCGCTCGCCAAGAACAAGCGACCCGGCCTGATCCTCGCCGACATTCAGCTCGCCGATGGCTCGTCGGGCCTGGACGCGGTCAACGAGCTGCTGCGCACCTTCGAGGTGCCGGTGGTGTTCATCACCGCCTACCCCGAGCGCTTCCTCACCGGCGAGCGTCCCGAGCCGGCGTTCCTGATCTCAAAGCCGTTCCAGCCCGCGATGGTGTCGGCGGTCGCGAGCCAGGCGCTGTTCTTCCAGCGCAACTCGCGCAACCGCACGCCGAAGGCGCCGGCGGCTTAAGAAGGCCTGTATCGAACACAAGGACGGCGCGTCGCAAGGCGCGCCGTTCTTATTATATGGCGGCGGAGCGTCGTCCTGCTCTGCCTCAGCAGCCGCGGCAGATGCTGCGAAGCATCGAGTTTAGCTTTGTATCATCCGGTCCAGGGGATTTCGCATTCAGCTTGGCCTGGCCCTCGATCCAGGTTTGAAGCAATTTCTCTCCTTCCGGTGACGGCGCCAGGTTAGGCTGCGTCCCGTCGAAAGCTATGAGGACGGTTATTCTCTGTAAATCGTCCTTCGCCTCGGTGGGCGGTTTCGGGAATGGCACGGATCGCTCGACCATGGCCAGCGTCGCGGCGTCCAGCGGTGCGAAGCCCGTGCTTTCCACCAAAGCGCTTGAGATCAATTTGCCCGAGCGATCGACCACGAATGTCACGCCGGCATCGGCCCTTTGGCCGATCGCCTGCGGAGGAAATACCCTGTTGCGCCAGACGTGCTCGGTGACCGCTTTGCGCCACGCGGCCATAGGCTCGGACTCTGCGAGGCCGGAAGCCGGCGTGCTCAGCATCACCCCGTTCGTCGGCACCTGGAATTTCCGGCCGTTGAAGACAATCGGCACCGTAAAGGAGAACGTCTCGTCCTTCAGCTCCGAAGGCGGCTCGGGGAACGGTTGGGCGCGGGCGACGATCTCCAGCGCCACATCGTCGAGCAGTCGCGAGCCGGTGCTCGCCGCCAGTGCCCGCGAGACCAATTTGCCCGACCGGTCGATGACGAAGCCAACCTTGGCCTCACCGGTTTGCCCCAGTGCCTGGGCTGGAAATAACCTGCTCTTGGCGATGTGTGCTGACAGCCTCGCCTTCCAGGCCTGGGCATTCTCACTCTGCGTATACGTCTGCGCATCGGAAGGGAAAGCCGCAAGCAATCCGAGAAATGCGGCCAGCAAGGGGGATTTCATCTGCATCGTCGCGGATACTAATCGCCGTCCGGTTGATTGCAAGGCGCGTCGCACGCATCGCGCTCACTCCGTTGTGGGCAGCTGGAACGACCGCGATGCCCTGCCGCTTGACGGCGACCAAATTGCCCCCTTGATACGTCGGGCCGATGACATCCATTGCAGGCTCAAGACGCCGGGAGAGACACGACCATGGATCAGCAACTCCTCGATCGCCTTGCCATTCGCGACCTCGTCGAGAACTGGGTGGTGTGGCGCGATGCCGGTGATTGGGAGCGGTTTGCCACCGTCTGGCACCAAGAGGGCTGGATGTCCGCCACCTGGTTTCAGGGACCGGCGCGGGATTTCATACGCGTCAGCCAGGAGGGGTTTGCCAAGGGCGTGCGCATCCTGCATTTCCTCGGTGGCACGAGCATCGATCTCGCCGGCGAGCGGGCCATCGCCCAGACCAAGATGACGATCTCGCAGCGCGCTCTGGTGCACGACGTGCTCTGCGACGTCGTCTGCACCGGGCGGTTCTACGATTTCCTGGAGAAGCGGCAGGGGAGATGGGGCATCGTCCGCCGCCAGCCGATCTACGAGAAGGACCGGATTGATCCGGTCGATCCTGCCGCGACGCTTCGCCTCGATCAGCAGGCGCTCGCTGCGCTGCCCGAAGGCTATCGCCACCTCGCCTATGCGCAGGAGCTGATCGGCTACAAGGTCAAGCGTGACATGCCGGGCCTGATCGGGTCTGAGGTCGAGAAGCTCTATGGCGAGGGGCGGGACTGGCTGACGGGGAAGGCCTAATAACTCGCACCAAGTGAACTCCAGACAAAAGTAAGGCGCGACTGGCATCACCACAGTCGCGCCCTACGTCGCCGGCTTATGGGGCAGGGGGGAATAGCCGGCTGCTGAGACGACTCCCGACTGGCAGAGTCGTTCCACGGCTTGCGAAATATTTTGTCGGCCCTGCGGCATTTTTCGCACACGGTTAAGTGATCGTAACGGCCGAGAACCCCCGATCCTCCGCCGGCGTTGTTCCCGCGATCGCCATGGGGCGAGGGACCGTCAGCCATGTCACAGATTCAAAAGGTATTTTTGAGCGCCATCGCGATCGCCGCCTCGCTTGGCGCCGTGCAATTAGCCTCCGCCCACGATCTGGCTGACCGCTGGCAAGCGGTCGTCGACAAGGCTGACAAGCCGGGCCACAACGTCAATCGCGCCGCGAAGGCGGACCGGCTCGGGGAGGTCCAGCCGGCAGCAGTTTCCACCCGCACGGTGTCGATGCGGTTGAACGACCTTCCCGATACGTCGGTGCTGCTGCGGGTCCCGGCGGTGATCGAGAGCGGCAACGCCAAGCCGCCCGTGCTGCTCCAGAACCAGAAGAAGCCTCGCACCAAGCCGACGATCGCCTGTGAGCCGATGGTCAGCTCCCTGACCGAGGTCGCAAGGCTGCTCCAGCCCGGCCGTTGCGTGACCTGATCCGCGCCCCTTGTGATGGTGGCTGCGCCGGGGGGATGCTTCACATCCTCTTGATCCGCCGTTGCCTCGCGCTATATCCGGGTTCCCCCTTTTGTTTTGACCGGGTAAGCGCATGACGACGTCAGATACGGCTGTGCATACGCAGCCTTTCCAGGCCGAAGTTTCCGAACTGCTGCACCTGATGGTGCACTCCGTCTATTCGGAAACGGACATCTTCCTCCGCGAACTCATTTCCAATGCCTCCGATGCCTGCGACAAGCTGCGCTACGAGGCCATCGCAAGTCCCGCCCTGCTGGGTGAAGGCGACACGCTCAAGATCCGCATCATCCCGAACAAGACGGCCAAGACGCTCACGATCGCCGACAATGGCATCGGCATGGAGCGGCAGGAGCTGATCGACCACCTCGGCACCATCGCCCGTTCCGGCACCAAGGCGTTCGTGTCCAAGCTGAAAGAGGCCAAGGACGGGCTCGGCCTGATCGGCCAGTTCGGCGTTGGCTTCTATTCCGCCTTCATGGTCGCCGAGAAGATCGTCGTGATCAGCCGCCGCGCCGGCGAGAGCGACGTCTGGACCTGGACCTCCTCCGGCGGCTCCGGCTTCGAAATCGCCCGTGCCAGCGACGAGGAGGCGGCGCGCGTGACGCGCGGCACCGAGATCGTCCTGCATCTGAAGGACGATGCGAAAAGGTATCTCGAGACCTACGAGATCCAGCGCATCGTCACGGCCTATTCGGACAACATCCTGTTTCCGATCGAGCTCGTGCCGGAAGAAGGCGAGCCGCGCCAGATCAATTCGGCGAGCGCGCTGTGGCAGCGCGCGAAATCCGAGCTGACGGCAGACGATTACAAGAAGGCCTATCAGCAGATCGCCTCCGCCTTCGACGATCCCGCCATGACGCTGCACTACCGCGCGGAAGGGCGCTACTCCTACGCCGTGCTGCTGTTCGCGCCCTCGACCAAGCCGTTCGACCTGTTCGAGCCGAACCGCAAGGGGCGAGTGAAGCTCTACGTCCGGCGTGTCTTCATCACCGATGATGCCGATCTGTTGCCGGGCTACTTGCGCTTCATCCGCGGCGTGGTCGACAGCGAAGATCTCCCGCTCAATATTTCGCGCGAGATGCTCCAGAACAATCCGCAGCTCGCGCAGATCCGCAAAGCGGTGGCGACCCGCGTCGTATCCGAGCTCGAAAGCCTTGCCGAGAAGGATCCGGACAATTTTACCAAGATATGGGACGCCTTCGGCGCGGTATTGAAGGAAGGCATCTACGAGGATTTCGAGCGGCGCGAAAAGCTGCTCGCGCTGTCGCGCTTCACCACCACGTCGGGCGAGAAGCGGTCGCTGAAGCAGGTCGTCGCCGACTTCAAGCCGAACCAGACCGAGATCTATTATCTGGTCGGCGACAGCATCGAGCGGCTGAAATCCAACCCGCGGCTGGAAGCTGCGACCGCGCGCGGCATCGAGGTGCTGCTGCTGTCCGATCCTGTCGATGCCTTCTGGACCTCGATGCCATCGGAGTTCGAAGGCAAGCCGCTGAAGTCGCTGAGCCAGGGCGATCTCAATCTCGACCTGATCCCGCGTATCGACGACAAGGACGAGCCGAGGAAGGACGAGCCCGCCGCGGACGAAGCGGCCACCATCGCGGTCATCAAGGCCTCGCTCGGCGAGCGCGTCAGCGACGTCAAGGCCTCGACGCGGCTTACCAGCTCGGCCTCCTGCCTCGTCGCCGATAGCCAGGGCCCCAGCCGCGAGCTCGAGCGCATCCTGTCGCAGCAGAACCGCGGCATGAAGACCAAGCCGATCCTCGAAATCAATCTGCGCCATCCGCTGGTCACCGCGGTCACCAAGGCGCAAGCTGGCTCGAAGGTCGTCGACGATCTCAGCCTGCTCCTGCTCGAACAGGCGCAGATCCTGGACGGCGAATTGCCGGAAGACCCGGCGGCGTTCGCGGCAAGGCTGAACCGGCTGGTGTTACAGGGGCTCGGCGCGTAGCGCCGCAGCCCCAGCGTACTCACCTTGCCGTCATCTGTCCCTAGGAACAGTCGCCTCCGGCCTGCCGTTATGCCATAGCAGGCCGTCGGCATCAGCCGACACCGTCGATGTCGAGGATGTCTCCATGCGCTTGCCGATTTTGACCCTCATCGCGATTGCCACGCTGTTCGTTGCCGCCGATGCCAGCGCCCAGACCTACGATCCGCGCTACCCGGTATGTATGCACGTCTATACGCCCGGGGGCTTCACCGGTGGCGGTGGTGACTATTTCGACTGTTCCTTCACGTCGCTGCCGCAATGTCGCGCCACGGCATCGGGCCGCGCGGCCAGCTGCGATCTCAATCCTTATTACGCCTTCGATGAACCGCCGCCGCCGCGCCGGCGTCACAAGAAAGTGCATTAGCGATTCCGATGCGGCATAGCAGACTACCTTCCATGCGTTTCTCGTTCGGCCTGATCATGATTGCCGGCGCGCTGCTTCCGGCCGCGCCATCCCAGGCGCAGACCTTTGATCCGCGTTATCCCGTCTGCATGCACGTCTATTCCGGCGCGAACGGCGGTGGTGGGGAGTGGTACGACTGCTCCTTCACCTCGCTGCCGCAGTGTCGCGCCACGGCCGCCGGCCGTTCGGCGATCTGCGATCTCAATCCGTACTATCCGGTCCACGCGCCGCCGCGATCTCGCTTGCGGCGTAGCGGCGAGTGGCCCAACGGGTAATCGGCGCGCCTTGCGAGCAGACCCTCGCAAGGTCAATCCTTCCTGATTCCCGACAGCTCGACCACCTTGCGCCAGCGATCGGTTTCCGTCGCCAGCATGTTGCCGAACTCATGGGCATTGCCGTGCAGCGGGATCGCGCCGAGCTCGGCGACACGGGCCTTGATACCGGAATCAGACAGCGCGGCGTCGATCTCGCGATTGAGCAGATCGACGATCTCGCGCGGCGTGTCGCGCGGGGCGCCGACGCCGTAGAACGATGACGTCTCGTAGCCGGGCAGCGCGTCGGCGATCGACGGTACGTCGGGCAAGATTTCCGAGCGCTCGCGCGTGGTGATGCCGAGGGCGCGCAGCTTGCCGGCGCGCACCAGCTCGAAGGACGAGGAGACATTGTCGAACATGCCCTGGATCTGCCCGCTCATCACATCGGTCAGGCCCGGCGCCGAGCCGCGATAGGGGACGTGGGTGAACTGCACGCCGGCCAGCGACTTGAACAATTCGCCGGAGAGGTGCAGCGAGGTGCCGATGCCCGAGGAGGCGATCGATATCTTGCCGGGATTGGCCTTGGCGTAGGCGATGAAGTCGGCGACGGTCTTCACCGGCAGGTCGTTGTTGACGACCAGCACCAGCGGTATCCGCGCAACGCCGGCGACCGGTGCGATGCCCTTGGCGAAATCATAGGGCAACGCCGGATCGAACGAGGCGTTGATCGCGTTCGCGGTCGAGGTCAGCAGCAGCGTGTAGCCGTCGGGTGCGGAAGAGATGACCGCCTGCGTCCCGATATTGCTGCCGGCGCCGGGCTTGTTCTCGACGACGAAGGTCTGGCCGAGCCGGTCGGACAGCCGCTGGCAGAGCAGCCGAGACAGCAGGTCGGTCGCGCCACCGGGCGCATAGGGCACCACCCATTTCACACTGCGCGCGGGATAGGACGGATTGTCGAGAGCAAAGGCACGCGGCGCGGCGAGCGCGGCTGCGGTGCAGGCGGCGGTTTGAAGGAAATGTCGTCTGGTGATCATCTGTCTTGCCTCAACAAGAAACTGAAGCCACGCGCTCTTCTTCCTTCGCTCCTTGCGGGAGAAGGTGGCGCGAAGCGCCGGATGAGGGTTGTCGCCAATGGCGAGATGGCCCGTGAGGAGAGAGACCCTCACCCGTCGCGCTGCGCGCGCCACTCTCTTCCAGGGGAGAGGGTAAGAGTGCCCGCTCGGCATCGCTGCTATCGCAAGAATTGTGCAGCCGCGCACGCCGATCCCATCGACTTGGTAAAGGATGGCTAGAGTTAATCGCACACTAACGGAGTTTTACCTTGTCCCTTAACACCTGGGCAGGGCGGGCGGGCTAAGTTGCCGGAAACCAGCAGACGGTCCGCAAGAGTGAACAACATGACCACCGGCGTCATCGAGCAGCCGAAAGCGGCGCGCACGTCCTCGGCTTCTAAGATCTGGCTGAAGGCGATCGAGCTGACAGCCCGGATCGAGACGCTGCCAGGCCGGCTGTTCGCCGATGTCGTCGAGGATTGGGCGGTCCGCCAGCCTGATCGCATCGCGCTGGTCACCGATGACGCGGCGCTCGACTATGAAGGCTTGTCGAAGCGCATCAACCGCTATGCGCGCTGGGCGCGCTCGGTCGGCGTGGCCAAGGGCGATACCGTTGCGCTGATCATGGCGAACGGCATCGACTATGTTGCCGCCTGGCTCGGCATCAGCCGGATCGGCGGTGTGGTTGCGCTGATCAACACGAAGCTTGTCGGCCAATCGCTCGCGCATTGCCTCAATCTCGCAAAGCCGGCGCACATCGTCGTCGCGCACGATCTCGTGGTGGTGCTGGAGAGCGCAACGCCGTATATGAGGACGCAGCCCAAGGTTTGGACCCACGGCAATGCTCGTGGTGAACGCGCGATCGATGCCGCGCTTGCTGTCCTCGACGATGGCCCGCTCTCGCCGGAGGAACACGGCAAGGTCAGCATCAACGACCGTGCGCTGCTGATCTACACCTCAGGTACCACCGGTCTGCCGAAAGCGGCCAGCATCAGCCATCGCCGCATCCTCAATTGGGGCTTCTGGTTCGCCGGCCTCACGGGCGCGACGCCGCAGGATCGGCTCTACGATTGTCTGCCGCTATTCCATTCGGTCGGCGGCATCGTCGCGCCATGCAGCATGCTGGCCGCCGGCGGCTCGGTGGTGATTGCGGAAAAATTCTCGGCTTCGAACTTCTGGCCCGACGTCGTACGGCATGACTGCACGCTGTTCCAGTATATCGGCGAGCTCTGCCGCTACCTGCTGAAGGCGGCGCCGTCGGAATACGAGAATCAGCACCGCCTGCGGCTCGTCTGCGGCAACGGCCTGCGCGGCGACATCTGGGAGGATTTCCAGGCGCGCTTTTCCATTCCGCGCGTCCTCGAATTCTACGCGGCGACGGAAGGCAATTTCTCGCTGTTCAACGTCGAAGGACAGCCTGGCGCGATCGGGCGCGTCCCGCCGCTGCTCGCGCACCGCTTCCCGGCCAGTCTCGTCAAGCTCGATCCCGACAGCGGCGCGCCTCTACGCAATGACGAGGGCTTCTGCATCGCCTGCGCTCGCGGCGAGCCCGGCGAGGCCATCGGCCGCATCGGCACCGCGGACGAGGGCGGCGGCCGCTTCGAGGGCTACACTGATGCCGGTGAGACCGAGAAGAAGATTCTGCGCGACGTCTTCGCCAAGGGCGATGCCTGGTTCCGCACTGGCGATCTGATGCGGATCGATGACAAGGGCTTTTTCCATTTCGTCGATCGCATCGGCGACACCTTCCGCTGGAAGGGCGAGAATGTCGCGACCTCGGAAGTCAACGATGCCGTGCGCGACTTCGCCGGCGTGATCGACGCCACCACCTATGGCGTCAGCATTCCCGGAGCGGATGGCCGTGCCGGCATGAGCGCGCTCGTCGTGAACGACGGCTTTGACATTTCCGCACTGCCCGTCCATCTCGCGCAGCGGCTGCCGGCCTATGCCCGTCCCGTCTTCATCCGTATCTCCAGCGAAATCGATGCGACCGAGACCTTCAAGCAGAAGAAGGGCGAGCTCGCGCGGGAGGGATTCGACCCCGGCGCGATAAGCGATCCGCTATTCATGCTCGATCCGAAGTCGGGGGCCTACGTCACGCTCGATTCAGAGGGATTTACGAAGATTATTGAGGGGGTGGTCCGGGTGTAGCGCGCGGAAATCCGCCGATAGGTACAATTTTATCTGAATTGTCCAAGAAGCCATTTACTTGTGTCGGGTAAACAGACGGCCATGGGGAGGCGGTCATCAAGAGCCGCCGCAACACGAACGATAACGAAAAGCGAGCCAGCCATGTCGGTAAGGTCTAAGGTCATTGAAGCGATCCAGCAGATCGCCAAGGAGCAGAACGTCACGCTTCCGGAGCTGTCGGACGATCTGTCGCTGCACGAGACGGGCTTCGATTCGCTCGCCTTCGCGATTCTCGTGGCGCGGCTCGAGGACGAGATCGGCGTCGACCCCTTCACCATTTCCGAGGACGCCGCGTTTCCCGCCACGGTGGGCGATTTCGTGCGAGCCTACGCAAATGTCCCCGCGTGAGATCTTTGCGCTCCGCGACCATCTCGGCGCGGAGCTGAAAGGCCGCACGATCTCCGATGCGCACGATGTCGTGTCGCTGACCGACATCCTGTCGCACACGGTCCTGGGCGGCCGGCTGCGCGAGCTGTCGGGCCGTGCCGTGCTGCTCAAGCTGTCAGACCAACTCCGGTCGGGCCTTGTCATGATCGAGCTCGACGGCATCGCCCGCCGCATGCTGCTGTGCCCCCCGGATCTCAATCCGGCGCATCTCGATGCATTGATCGCGGATGCCGGGATCGATGCGGTCGTCACCGATGAGCCCGACCGCTGGGCGGACACCTGCGTGCCGCTGGTCGTCGTCGCGCGATTGCCGCTTCAAGCCATCGCGCCGGCCAAGTCCGAGCGCGCGACCGAATGGCTGATGCTCACCTCGGGCACCTCAGGCGTGCCAAAGATCGTCGGCCATACGCTGGAAGCCTTGACCGGGGCGATCGTCGCTGAAGGCCCTGCACGTGGTCAGGCGCCGGTCTGGGCGACGTTTTACGACATTCGCCGCTATGGCGGCCTGCAGATATTCCTCCGCGCCGTTCTTTCCGGCGGCTCGATGGTGCTGTCCGATCCGCATGAATCGCTCGCCGATCACGTCGCGCGGCTGAAGGCGCGCGGCGTCTCGCACATCTCCGGTACGCCCTCGCATTGGCGCAAGCTCTTGATGAGCGGTTCGGCGGCGCAATTCGCCCCGGCTTACGTCCGTCTCTCCGGCGAGATCGCAGACCAGGCGGTGCTGGACGGTTTGAAGGCGGCGTTCCCCAATGCCTCCGTCGGCCATGCCTATGCCTCAACCGAGGCCGGCGTCGGCTTCGCCGTGAATGACGGGCTGGAAGGCTTTCCGGCCGATTATCTCGGCAACCGCAACGGCGTCGAGATGAAGGTCACCGACGGCTCGCTGCGCATCCGTTCGGCGCGCACCGCGCATGCCTATGTCGGCCGCAATGCGGCGGCGCTCACCGATGCCGACGGCTTCGTCGACAGCGGCGACATCGTCGAGCTGCGCGGCGACCGCTATTATTTCGTCGGCCGTCGCGGCGGCATCATCAATATCGGCGGGCTGAAGGTCCACCCCGAGGAGATCGAGGCGGTGATCAACCGCCATCCCGACGTGCGGATGTCGCGGGCCAAATCCCGCCGCAGCCCGATCACCGGCGGCATCGTCGTCGCCGACGTAATCCTCACTGAGGGCACCGATCAGGCACGCGCGAAGGAGATCCGCGACGAGATCCTGAAGCATTGCCGCGCCCAGCTCGCGTCCCACAAGGTGCCGGCGGTGATCCGCTTCGTCGAGGCACTCGACGTCACCCCGGCCGGAAAACTGGCGCGCACCGATGCATAATGTTCTCGTCACCGGTGGCAGCCGCGGCATTGGGCTAGCGATTGCGAGGCGCCTCGTTGGTGCAGGCTTCAACGTGATCGCGGCCGCACGGCGCGAGAGCGACGAGCTCAAGGCGGCCATCGCCGGGTCCGAGGAGCGTCTGCACTTCCGCGCCTGCGATCTTGCCGTGATCGATGCGATCCCGGCCTTTGCAAAGCTGGTGCGCGACGAATTCGGCCCGATCTACGGCCTCGTCAACAATGCCGGCCTCGGCACCGAGGGCCTGCTCGCCACCATGCACAATTCCGAGATTGCGGCGCTGGTGCAACTCAACGTGCTGTCGCCGATCATCCTCACCAAATATGTCGCGCGGCAGATGATGGCCGATGGCGCCGGCCGCATCATCAACATCTCCTCGATCATCGCGACCACGGGCTACAACGGGCTCTCGGTCTACGGCGCGACCAAGGCGGCCGCCACCGGCTTCACCCGCTCCCTCGCGCGCGAGGTCGGCAAGCTCGGCATCACCGTGAATGCGATCGCTCCGGGCTTCATCGACACCGAACTCACCCACAATCTCTCCGACGAGGGCCGCAAGCGCATCGCCGGCCGCAGCGCGCTGCGCCGCCTCCCGGAGACGGACGACGTCGCGCGCATGGTGGAATACCTGCTGGGCGAAGGCGGCCGCAATGTCACCGGGACGGTGTTCACTGTCGACGCGGGGAACACGGCGTAGGCGGAACTCTGCCGTCATGATCGCATTTGATCCGGCAATGACATTCAGCCGGATTTGGTCGTAAGATGCCCCGCAATCGATTGGGTTTACGTCAATCGATCTGCCCTAATCGACAGGGAGCAGTCCATGGCCACGCCAAACATGACGGCTTCAAATCAGGGCCACACGGAGCAATCCCGTGCGAACCCCGACGATGTCCACTGCACGCCGATGTCGCATCAGAATTCCGGCGGCCATGGACATGAAATGTACCCGCAGCAATTCGTCCGCCTGATCGGCTGCCATGGTGCGTCTCTCGACGCCTTGCGCAAGCGTCAAGACGAGAAGCTGCACTAGCCCGCTCACGTCCGCCGCTTGGGCAAGTCCTTCGGCAGGTCAATTCGTTCGTGCGAAAATTCCGGCGGCCCTTCGGTAAGGTGGCGGATGCGGCGCTCGCGTTCGTGCGCCGGCAATGCGGGACGACACGATTCGATCTCGTGCGTTGCGATCTCTTCGATCCTGGTGGCGTCCGATGCGATCGGATGTGCCGACGTGAGGACCGGGGGCGCGATCCTCAGGCCTAGCTCGATCAGCTTGCAGATCGCATCCGCGCGGGTCAGGTGGTGCGCTTCGGTGAGTCCTTGTTGCCGAAATCGGACACCTCGATCATCCCGTGCAACCCTTAGAGCCGACCAACGATAGCCGCTCTCCTCCGCCGGCCGTTTGATGCCGATCAATGATCCCGCCGCGGCATTGCAGCGCGGCCGCATCTTGTTGTCCGGGGCCGTTTCGGCCAATGATTGAGACGGGGCGCCCCAGCGAACCCGGATCGATCGTCCCACGTATTTATTTTACATCCCAACCATCCGGCATTCCCGATGACCTCAGGCGAATCCTTCTACGGCGGCATTCCCGTCTTCCGGGGCTTCACCAGCCTGATGGATCCTGCGCTCTATTCGCCGCTGCCGGACGACTGGAGCATCGGTGTTGCCGACATCGTCGATTCGACCAAGGCGATTGCGGCGCAACGGTACAAGGCGGTGAATATGGCCGGCGCGGCGGTGATCGCGGCGGTGACCAACGCGCTGGGAGGGCGCGAATTCCCCTTCGTGTTCGGCGGCGACGGCGCGAGCTTCGCGGTCGCGCCGGACGATATCGAACTTGCCCGCGAGGCACTGGCTGCGACCGCGACCTGGGTGCGGGAAGATCTCGATCTGACCATGCGCGTCGCACTGGTGCCGGTCGGCGTCATTCGCGCTCAAGGTCTTGACGTGCGCGTCGCCCGGTTCGGGCCGTCGGCAAACCTGTCCTATGCGATGTTCTCAGGCGGCGGGCTTGCCTGGGCCGATGCCGCGATGAAGCGCGGCGAGTTTGCGGTCACGGAGGCGCCCGCCGGCACGCAACCGGACCTCTCCGGACTATCGTGCCGGTTCGAGGTGATGCCGGCTGCGCGCGGCCTGATCCTGTCGGTGCTGGTGATGCCGGTGCGCGGCGTCGATCCGCACGCCTTCCGCAAGGTGATCGAGGACATCATCCATCTCGTCGAGCGTAGTCCGGAGGGCGGCCGCCCGGTGCCGCCGCAGGGGCCGCCGCTGAAATGGCCGCCGCAGGGGCTCGAGCTCGAAGCCCGCACCAAACGCGGCGGTCCGCTGCTCGCGCGCAGAGCCAGTGTGCTGGCCTATACGCTGTTCGCCTATCTGATCATGCGCTTCGACATCAAGATCGGCGGTTTCGTGCCGAGCCTCTACAAACGCCAGGTCGTCGAGAACTCGGACTTCCGCAAATATGACGACGGTCTGCGCATGATTCTCGACTGCACTCCGCAGCTCGAGCGCGCGCTGAGCGATCGCCTCGCGGCCGCCGCGCGCGACGGCATCGTGCGCTACGGCATCCATCAGCAGGATGCCGCGATGATGACCTGCTTCACGCCCTCGGCGCTGCGCAGCGACCATGTGCACTTCATCGACGGCGCGCAGGGCGGCTATGCCTCGGCGGCGACCGCGTTGAAGGCGATGACGGCAGCAAATTAGCGCCCCGCGCGGGTCCAGGTTTCACCGCCGCAGAGCGCGCCGACGCAGCCTTCGACCCGCAGCGAATCCGCGCCAGTCAGGCTGATACTGCTCGCATAGGTGCTGCCGTCATCGGCATTGTAGATCTGGCCCGCCCATTTGTTCGGTCCTGCGGGCTCCATGCCGCTGAACAACGGCAAGCCGATCATCGGACGCTTGGCGAGTCCGGGGTTGGGATTCTTGCTGTCGGTGGCCGGCTGGCCGGTTGAGGTGTCATGGGGCTCGCGCAGCCACACGATATGGCCGCAGATGCCGCTGCCGCATTTGCTGATCTTGACGCGGGCATCACCCGCCTGGGTCAGCCAGGTCCCGTCGGCGCTCTGCGCGTGGGCGGCAGTCGTGCCGAACAGCGCGGCGAGGAGGACGATGAACGCAGCGAATCTGGACGTCATGGAAAGGCCCCGGAATGGAGCGCCTCCATAGCAGCCCGGCAGGATAGTGCAACGCTGGATGGAATCACTTTCCTGCGTCTATATACCCGCATTGATCTACCTGCGATCATTTGCCCCAGCGCATGAAGGCGACCGAGGCTGCGGTCGACAGCCCGAACACGACCATGGCGCCGCCGACTAGCGCGAACAGGGTCCAGGCCGGCGCCTGCGCCGTCATCAGGCCGGCGCCGCCGATCGCGACGATGAGAAGCCGGGCGGTGGACGCGAGCACGGGGCCGCCGACGCGTGCGGCGCCTTGCGAGGAGAAGTACAGCGACACGCCCATGCCGAAGAACACGAACGCCGGACCTGCCAAGTGGAAATAGCTGTGCGCGGCGGCGGTGACGCCGGGATCCCGCGTGAACAGCGCGACCCACAGCGACGGAGCAAGTGCGACGGCGAGGCCGATCAGGCCGACCGTGAGTCCGGAGGCCGCCGCGGCCGTCCAGGCCACATGCCGCGCGCGTGTCATATGTCCGGCGCCGATCGCCATACCGACCATCGGCACCGAGGCGATGCCGAAGGCGAAGGTGATCGGGATCAGCAAGAACTCCAGCCGCGATCCGATGCCGTAGCCTGCCAGCATCTCGGTGCCGAAGGTCGCGAGGATCTTCGTGAAGATCAGAATGGTGAGCACGGTCTGGAGCGGCGACAGGCAGGCCACCGCGCCGACCTTGAGAATGTCCAGGAACATCGCGCGTTCGAAATGGAAGGCGCGAAAATCGAGCTGCAATCGGCTGCGGCCGGACAAGAGATACCAGAGGAAGAAGATCGCGGCGCAGCTGAACGCGATCAGCTGGCCGCTCGCCACGCCCGGCATGCCGAATTGCGGCACGCCGAACAGGCCGAGCCCCAGCGTACCGCCAAGCGCGATCTGGAGCACGCTCGCCCCGATCAGCGTCATCGAGGGCAGGCGCATGTCGCCGGTGCCGCGGATCACCGAGGCCAGCGTATTGACGAGCCAGATCGCGACCGCGCCGGAGAACAACACCTGCGAATAGCCGCAGGCTTCCTCCAGCACGCGCTCGCGGCCGCCGAGCAGTGCGAAGAAGGAGCGGCCGAAGACGAGCATCATCACCGTGAAGAACAGCCCGCCACAGAGGCCGATGATGGCGGCATGCAGCGCCAGCGTCGCGGCGCGGTCGTGATTCCCCCCACCGAGCGCGCGGCTGATCGCCGACGATACGCCGCCGCCCATCGCGCCCGCACTCATCATCTGCGTCAGCATCGCAAACGGAAACACCAGCGCGATCGCGGCGAGCGGAATGGTGCCGAGCCGGCCGATATAGGAGGTCTCAGCAACGGCAACGAGCGTGCTGCCGACCATCGCGATCATGTTGGGGATCGCGAGCCGCAGCAGCGTCGGCAGGATCGGCGCGGTCAGAAGGCCGGCAATGGGTGAGACGACCGGCGCAACCGGCGGGACGGCATCTGCGGGGGCGTCGATCGTCATGTTCACCGGGCGGAAAATTAAATGATGATCAACATATTATAAGAGAATGAGGCGCCGGCGCAGCCCTGGCTCACGCAGGGCTCACCACGGCAGGCCGCATAGGTCGATGGTGCCCAGCGTCGGCGCGCGGACGATGTGGAAGACGTAAGGAGCCATGTAGGTGAACCGGATCCGCCCCTCCGGCTGCTCGCAATAGACCTCGCCGTTGAAGGGCAGCCAGCTCCGGGCCGCGTAGAAGGCGGCGTTGTGCGGCTCGCAGAACAGCAGGGCGAAACGGACCGCCTCGTTGGCGCGGATCGTATGTACCGCTGCCTCGAGAGCCGTGGTTGCATAGCCGCGGCCGCGCTGGTCTTCCCGCGTACAGACGCCGCCGATGCCGCCGATGTGAACCTTCTGTCCGTTCCAGGTGACGGTGCGGAAGTAGATGCCGACATGGCAGACGAGACCATCCTCGGGCGTCTCGATCAGCACGCGAAGGTCGGCATTGGCCCATTTGACGTGGCTCCAGGCTGGCTTCTCCGCTGCGTCCTGACCCCAGACCGCGCTGAGCAGCGGCTTTGCGATCGGCCACGACGCGTCGCCGTTCAAAATGTCGATCTCGATGCTCATGTCGTCCTTCACAGCTCTGCTTCGCGGCGCGTTTGTTCTGTCTTAAGCGCTTCAAAGGCAATGATATTTTTATGGCGAACCGCAGGTTTGATCGACAGCGGCCCGTTGCGACGAATTTGTGCATTCCGGGAAGGCCACCCCATCACGCCTTTTCGCAAATTCTGAGGTATTTAATGGCCGCGGAACCTTCTATAAGAGGTGACCGTTATAACTCGTTCCCCACCAGTTGCGGACAAGAACCCATGACCTTTACGCTGCCCCCACTCCCTTACGCCTATGACGCCCTCGGCCAGTACATGTCGAAGGAGACGCTGGAATATCACCACGACAAGCATCATCAGGCCTACGTCACCAACGGCAACAACGCGCTCAAGGGGACCGAATGGGAAGGCAAGTCCCTTGAAGAGATCGTCAAGGGCTCGTTCGGCAAGAATCCCGCAGTGTTCAACAATGCCGGCCAGCACTACAACCACATCCACTTCTGGAGCTGGATGAAACCCAATGGCGGCGGCACCAAGCTGCCGGGCAAGCTCGAGAAGAAGATCAACGAGGACCTCGGCGGCTTCGAGAAGTTCAAGGCCGACTTCCAGGCGGCCGGCGTCGGCCAGTTCGGCTCCGGCTGGTGCTGGCTCCAGGTCAAGAACGGCAAGCTCGAGATCTCCAAGACCCCGAACGGCGAGAATCCGCTGGTGCACGGCGCCACGCCGATCCTCGGTTGCGACGTCTGGGAGCACTCCTACTACATCGACTATCGCAACCGCCGGCCCGACTATCTCAAGGCATTCGTCGAGAACCTCGTGAACTGGGAATACGTGGAGTCCCTGTTCGAGAAGGCGTGAGTTCTCACCTCGTCATTCCGGGGCGATGCGCAGCATCGAACTATGCTGCGCAGTTGCGCACCTGAGAATCTCGAGATTCCGGGTTCAACTTCGCTGCCCCGGAATGGCAGAACAGAAGAAGGATAGAAAAAGGCGTCGCTTACGCGGTCGCCTTTTTGCTGTGCGGAATTGCCCTGCGCGGCGCGCGCATGGGTCTGTCGTCACACCGTTTGCATCGGAGGCACGCCGCCCTTAATCAGGACGGGCATCACCCTCGAGCCGCTCCACACCCGTTGTCAGAACTTCCCCCGAAAGACCCGGCGCCTGCCGAGGACGCAGACTCCGAGCCGCGGCCGGGGCGTGTGCGCAAGCCGATCGGCTGGTCCACCATCATCATCGCGATCCTGGTGGCGGTGAGCGCGGTGCTGGTCTGGCGGCGAGACGGCGCCGACGGCGTTCTCGACATTCTCACTCACGATCTCTCGTTGTTCGGCGGCATCCTGCCGCGCGTGCTGGCAGGCTGCCTGCTTGGCGCCTTCATCTCCGAGATCCTGCCGCACGAAAAGGTCTCGCGCTCGCTCGGGCCGAAATCCGGTCTGATGGGCCTTCTGATCGGCACCGCCTTCGGCGCAATCCTGCCGGGAGGGCCCTTCACCGCCTATCCCGTCGCAAGCGCGCTGCTGGCGGTCGGCGCCGATTTCGGCGCCACCATTGCCATGGTCGTGAGCTGGACCCTGATCGGCTACGGCAGGGCGGTCGCCTGGGAAATCCCGATCATGGGCACCGATTTCACGCTGTGGCGGATCGTGATCTCGTTGCCGCTGCCGGTGCTCGCCGGCGCGCTCGGCCGCTTCGTCTATGTCAGGCTCTACCCGAAGCCGCTCGCGAAGGACGACGAGAATTGAGCGCCGCGCTGCTGATCGACATCTTGCTGTGGGGCTCGGTGCTCGGCGTCGGGCTGATCGCCTTCCGCCGCGGCCCTCCGGTGTTCAAGGCCTCGCTACGCGAAGGCTCGATGGACTTCATCAACATCGTGCCGCGGATCGCGCTGGGTGTGATCGGCTCCGGCTACATCGCCGCGATCATCCCGCAGGAGGTGATCACCGGCTGGCTCGGTCCGGACAGCGGCTGGCTCGGGGTCGCGACTGCCGTGCTGGCTGGCGCGGCCACGCCCGGCGGTCCAGTGATCGGCTTCTCCATCGGCACCGTGGCGCTGAAGTCGGGTGGCGGGGTGCCCCAGGTGGTCGCCTATGTCGTCGCCTGGGCGCTATTTGCCTTCCAGCGGGTGATCTTGTGGGAAATACCGTTCATGCCGGCCCGCTTCGTCTGGTTCCGCTGCGCCGTCTCGGTGCCGTTCCCGTTCGTGGCGGCCGCCATCGCGATGTTGATCGGGAAGCCGTGAGGCGGGAGCGAATCTCGAGATTCTCAGGTGCGCAACTGCGCACCATAATTCGGTGCTGCGCATCGCCCCGGAATGACGTTACCCGCCGTGGACAGGCGTAATGTTATAATATAACGTTCCGGGATGGTTCCCGCCGTGTCCCACGCCCACCAGCACGACCATGCTCATGGCCACTCCCATGACCACGCGCATTCGCATGGGCACGACCACACCCACGCCCATGTTCACGATGCGGCCTCGCCGCATCCGGCCCAGGCGGCGCCCTGGTCGATCCTGCGCATGACCATGGCGGGCCGTCTCGCGGCCGCGCTCGCCGTCTGCGCCGTGCTCTGGGGCATCGTCTTCCTGGCGATGAGGTGACCATGGCGGCGCTCCACTTTCACAACGTCACGCTCGGCTATGACCGGCATCCGGCCGTGCATCATCTCGGCGGCAAGATCGCTCTGGGGTCGCTGGTCGCCGTGATCGGCCCGAACGGTGCCGGCAAGTCGACGCTGCTGCGCGGCATCGTCGGCATCCTCAGGCCGCTCGACGGCAGCATCCATCTCGGCGGGCTCGACAGCAAAGATATCGCCTATCTGCCGCAAAGCGCGGAGATCGACCGCAGCTTTCCGATCTCGGTATTCGATTTCGTCAGCACCGGGCTGTGGCGCGCGGCCGGCCTGTTTGGCGGCATCGGCAAGGCCGCGCGCGACAAGATACTCCGGGCGATCGGGTCCGTTGGCCTCAACGGATTCGAGAACCGCCCGATCGGCACGCTCTCGGGCGGTCAGATGCAGCGCGTGCTGTTCGCGCGCGTGTTGCTCCAGGATGCGAGTCTCATCGTGCTCGATGAGCCCTTCAACGCCATCGACAGCAAGACCACGGCCGATCTGCTCGCGCTGGTCAAGCACTGGCACGCTGAGGGCCGCACGGTGCTCGCTGCGCTGCACGACCTAGAGATGGTGCGCAACCATTTCAGCGAGACGCTGGTGCTGGCACGGGGCCCAGTCGCGTGGGGCCCGACGGCAGAGGTGCTGACGCCGGAGAACCTGCTGGTCGCGATGCGGATGTGCGAAGCCTTTGACGACAGCGCCGCGGCCTGCGGCGAAGATGGGCGCTTCCAGCCGGCATGATCGCAGATGCTCTATGACGCGCTGATCGGTCCGTTCACCGAATTCGAGTTCATGCGGCGGGCGCTCGCCGCCGTGATCGCGCTGGCGCTGGCGGGCGCACCGATCGGCGTGTTCCTGATGCTGCGCCGGATGAGCCTCGTCGGCGATGCCATGGCGCATGCAATCCTGCCCGGCGCGGCCGTCGGATTCCTGCTGTCGGGCCTCAATCTGTTCGCGATGACGGCCGGCGGCCTGATTGCCGGCTTTGCCGTCGCGATCCTCGCCGGCGTGGTGGCGCGATCGACCGGGCTGAAGGAGGACGCGTCGCTGGCAACCTTCTATCTGGCCTCGCTCGCGCTGGGTGTCACCATCGTCTCGATCAAGGGCACCAATATCGACCTCTTGCACGTGCTGTTCGGCAACATCCTCGCAATGGATGATCAGACGCTGCTGGTGGTGGCCTTCAACGCCACGATCACGCTGCTGGTGCTGGCCGTGATCTACCGTCCGCTGGTGATCGAGAGCGTCGATCCCCTGTTCCTGCGCACCGTCAGCCGCGCCGGGGGGCCTGCGCATCTCGTCTTTCTCGCGCTCGTCGTCATCAATCTCGTCAATGGCTTTCAGGCGCTCGGCACGCTGCTTGCGGTCGGTCTCATGATATTGCCCGCCGGCATCGCGCGGTTCTGGTCCCGCGATCTCACCGCAATGATCTGCATCGCCGTCGTCGCTGCCGCGGTCTCGGGCTATGCGGGCCTCGTGCTGTCGTTCCAGACCCGTGTGCCGTCAGGCCCCGCGATCATCCTCGTGGCGACCGTGCTCTACGTGGTCTCCGTCCTGTTCGGGCGCGTCGGCGGTATCTTGCGGCAGCTGTTTCCCGGCCGGCATTTGGAAGCGTGACGATGCGACTGATCCTGTTCTGTGCGCTGTTGTCGATCGCCTCGCCGCTGCATGCCGCGGAGCGGCTCAATGTCGTTGCGAGCTTCTCGATTCTCGGTGATTTCGTCCGCAACGTCGGTGGTGACCGCATCAATCTGACGACGCTGGTCGGCGCCGACAGCGATGTCCACGTCTACACGCCTGCACCAAGCGATGCCAAGCGAGTCGCGGATGCAAAGCTCGTCATCGTCAACGGGCTTGGGCTGGAAGGTTGGCTGCCGCGCCTCGTTCAATCCGCGGGCAGCAAGGCGCAGGTGGTCACGGCAAGCGCCGGCATCGCGCCGCTTAAATTAGGCTCGGCCGCAGATCCCCACGCCTGGCAATCCATCCCCAACGCCAAGATCTACGTCGCCGACATCGCCAATGCGTTGGCCGCGGCTGCTCCGGATGACGCGGAGTTCTTCCGCGCCCAGGCCAAGACCTATTTGGAAAGGCTCGAGGTCCTCGACCGTGAGGTCCGCGAGGCCGTGGCAAAAATCCCACCCGAACGACGCAAGGTGATCTCCACCCACGATGCGTTCGGCTATTTTTCCGCCGAATACGGTATCCAGTTCATCGCCCCCCTCGGCGTCTCAACGGAAACCGAACCGAGCGCGCGCGACATTGCGGCCATCGTCGGCCAGATCAAGTCCGCGAGGATCCCGGCCGTGTTCCTGGAAAATATCAGCGATGACCGCTTGATCCGGCGGATCGCGGCCGAGACCGGGGCAAAGGTCGGCGGGACCCTGATTTCGGACGGTTTGACCGGCGAAAAGGGGCCTGCACCCACTTACATTGACATGGTCAGGCACAATATAAAGGCCCTGACCAGCGCGCTTGACCACTAGGGCAGGGGCCACCCCGCCTCGCGTCGCGCGAAAAGCCTTGAAGTCCGGAGTTGTTATGTCTGAAGCGACGTCCCAAAAGATTCCCGTGACCGTCCTGACCGGCTATCTCGGTGCCGGCAAGACCACGCTCCTGAACCGCATCCTGTCCGAGAACCACGGCAAGAAATACGCCGTCATCGTCAACGAATTCGGCGAGATCGGCATCGACAACGACCTCATCATCGGCGCCGATGAGGAAGTGTTCGAGATGAACAATGGTTGCATCTGCTGCACCGTGCGCGGCGACCTCGTCCGCATCATGGACGGCCTGATGAAACGCAAGGGCAAGTTCGACGCCATCATCGTCGAGACCACCGGTCTTGCCGATCCGGCGCCCGTCGCCCAGACCTTCTTCGTCGACGAGGATGTGCAGAAGAACGCGCGGCTCGATGCGGTGGTCACGGTGGCCGACGCCAAGTGGCTGTCAGACCGGTTGAAGGACGCGCCAGAGGCCAAGAACCAGATCGCCTTTGCCGACGTGATCGTGCTGAACAAGACCGACCTCGTCAACAAGGGCGAGCTCGCCGAGGTCGAGGCCCGCATCCGCGGCATCAACCCCTATGCGAAACTCCACCGCACCGAGCGCTGCTCGGTGGCGCTGGCCGACGTGCTCGATCGCGGCGCCTTCGATCTCGACCGCATCCTCGACATCGAGCCGGATTTCCTGGAGGCCGACGATCACGACCATGATCATCACCATCATGACGGCCACGACCATCATCACCACCATGATCACGGTCACGGCCTGAAGCACTATCACGACGAGGACATGCAGTCGCTCTCGCTCAAGACCGACAAGCCGCTCGATCCCAACGTGTTCATGCCCTGGCTGCAGAACCTGGTGCAGGTCGAGGGCGGCAAGATCCTGCGCTCCAAGGGTATCCTCGCCTTCCACGACGATGACGACCGCTACGTCTTCCAGGGCGTCCACATGATGCTGGAGGGCAACCACCAGCGGAAGTGGAAGGAGGGTGAGCCGCGCGAGAGCCGCCTCGTCTTCATCGGCCGCGAATTGCCTGAGGAGGCGATCCGCAAGGGTTTCGAGAGCTGCATCGTCTCGTGATGAAAGAGTTCGCGCCACTCCCGGATTCCGCCTCGATCGTCTCCGTCACCGACCGCGTCAAGCCTGTTGCGCTCGGCATGGCCGTGACCTCGGCGCATTTCCTTGGTCCTCGTGCCGCCTTCGTCGGCGGCGAGGAGAACGTCGCGTTCGTCGACGCCAAGGGTGAGATCACCAAGGTCGCAGTGCACAGCGGCGGCATTCTCTCGACTGCCTCCGACGGCAAGCGCCTCGTAATGGGCGGTGACGACGGCAAGGTCGTGTCGCTCGATGCCGAGGGCGAGGTGATGCTGCTCGCCACCGATCCCAAGCGGCGCTGGATCGACGCGGTGGCGCTGCACGCCGATGGCGCCTTCGCCTGGTCGGCCGGCAAGACGGCCACGGTCAAGAGCGGCAAGGCCGAGGAGAAGTCGATCGAAGTGCCATCGACCGTCGGCGGACTTGCCTTCGCGCCGAAGGGCCTGCGGCTCGCGATCGCGCATTACAATGGCGTGACGCTGTGGTTTCCGAACATGGCGGGATCGGCCGAATTCCTGCCCTGGGCCGGCTCGCATCACGGCGTCACCTTCAGCCCCGACAACAAGTTTCTCGTCACGGCGATGCACGAACCGGCGCTGCACGGCTGGCGGCTCGCCGATAGCAGGCACATGCGCATGACCGGCTATCCCGGTCGTGTCCGCTCGATGTCCTGGAGCGTGGGCGGCAAGGGGCTCGCGACTTCGGGCGCCGACACCGTCATCATATGGCCGTTCGGCAGCAAGGACGGTCCGATGGGCAAGGAGCCGGCGATGCTCGCCCCGCTACAGGCGCGCGTGTCCGTGGTCGCCTGCCATCCGAAGAACGACATCCTCGCCGCCGGCTACAGCGACGGCACCGTGCTGATGGTGCGGCTGGAGGATGGCGCGGAGATCCTGGTGCGCCGCAACGGCACGCCGCCGGTCGCCGCGCTTGCCTGGAACGCCAAAGGCACGCTGCTGGCTTTTGCCGATGAAAATGGGGACGGCGGCCTGCTGGAGCTTTAATCTGTCATGGTTCCCGCCATATAGGGAACCATGCGGTTTCTGACCACCTTCCAGCTTGCCGATTTTGCCGACACGCTGATCAGCCTGACCACGGCTTTCGTGCTGGGCACGCTGATCGGTGCCGAGCGCCAATACCGCCAGCGCACGGCGGGCCTGCGCACCAACGTGCTCGTCGCAGTCGGTGCCGCCGCGTTCGTCGATCTCGCCATGCATCTGGATGACGCCGATGGCGCGGTGCGCGTGATTTCCTATGTCGTCTCCGGCATCGGCTTTCTCGGCGCCGGTGTCATCATGAAGCAGGGCATGGACGTGCGCGGGCTCAACACCGCGGCGACACTGTGGGCCTCGGCCGCGGTCGGCTCCTGCGCCGGCGCCGATATGGTCGCGCAGGCCGCCGCTCTGACGGTGTTCGTCATCGCCGGCAACACCATGCTGCGCCCGCTGGTCAATGCCATCAACCGCATCCCGCTGAACGAGAAGGCGCTGGAGGCAACCTACTATTTCAAGCTCGCGGTTGCGACCGACGTTCTTCCGGATATGCGCGACCGGCTCGTCGAGAAGCTCGAGGCGGCGAAATATTCGGTGGCCGATATCGATGTGGTCGAAATCGGCGACGACATTCTGGAGATCGCGGCAAAGCTGGTCGCGAGCGCGGTCGACCCGAACGAGCTGAATGCGGTGGCCACCGATCTGCAGCATCTGCCGGGCGTGCGGCATGCGACCTGGGAGGTCAGCACGACGGAATGAGGGGCGGCGGGTTGGGTTCCCCCTTGTTCGGTCCCGGAACCGGCGCGCCCCAGTTTCGTTGATCCCGTGGACAAAGGCGGTGATCGATATGCCCGGCCACGATGACAAGCGCAGACTGAAGCTCGACCTGGCAATCGCCGCTGCGCTGTTCGCAGCAGGCGTCGTGGTGTCGGTGATATCGCTCGCGCAAATCCGCGCCGAAAGCCGGACGGAACTGGCACAGGCGACGCCACCGCTCCAGGGCACCCCGTCCGACGATCAAGGCAAGACACCTGCGGAGTCCAAGCCCGGCGGCGACCGGCCAACCACGCCGGCGCCCGAACCGGCGCGGCCGGGCTCCGAGACGCAGGGCGCGGCGGGTGCCGCCAAGCCGGTGCTGCCGCCGGCTCCCGCGGAGAAGGTCGCGCCGCCGATTGAGAAGAAGTAGCGTCCCTCTCCACACTCGGTGTCATTGCCCGCGAAGGCGGCAATCCAGTATTCCAGAGGCTGCAGTGCCGGCGAGAAGCCCCGGCGTACTGGATGCCCCGGTCAAGCCAGGTCATGCCGGGGCATGACAGGAGTGTGTGAGGCGGAACGCCTCGCCCGCCTTACCGCTCCAGAATATTCCGGAACTGCCAGGGATCGCTCGTATCGATATCTTCCGGAAACAGTCCCGGACGATCGGTCAGCGGCGTCCAGTCGGTGTAGAAACCCTTCACCGGGCCGAGATAGGGCAGCTGGATTTCCAAGAGGCGATCGAAGTCCATCTCGTCGGCTTCGACGATGCCTTCGTTCGGGTTCTCCAGCGCCCACACCATGCCGCCGAGCACGGCGGAGGTCACCTGCAGGCCGGTGGCGTTCTGATAGGGCGCGAGCTGGCGGGTCTCTTCGATGGAGAGCTGCGAGCCGTACCAATAGGCATTCTTGTCATGGCCGAACAGCAGCACGCCGAGCTCGTCGATGCCGTCGACGATCTCGTTCTCGTCGAGGATGTGGTGCTTCTCCTGCATCTTTCCGGCGCGGCCGAACATTTCATGTAGCGACAGCACCGCATCGTCAGCCGGATGGTAGGCATAGTGGCAGGTCGGCCGATAGATCACCTTGCCCGACGCGTCGCGCACCGTGAAGTAATCGGCGATCGAGATCGACTCGTTGTGCGTGACGAGGAAGCCATATTGCGCGCCGCGGGTCGGGCACCAGGTGCGCACGCGCGTGTTGGCCCCGGGCTGCATCAGATAGATGGCGGCGCCGCAGCCGGCTTCGTGGGTGTGTGCATTCTCGGGCATCCATTTCTCATGGGTGCCCCAGCCGAGTTCGGATGGCTGCATGCCCTCGGACAGGAAACCTTCGACCGACCAGGTGTTGACGAAGACATCGGGCTCCTTCGGCTTCTTGGAGCGCTGGGTGTCTCGTTCGGCGATATGGATGCCCTTGATGCCGGCCTGCCGCATCAGATCCGCCCATTCGGCCTTGGTCTTCGGCCTGGGCGCATTGAGCTTCAGATCGGCGGCGACATTGAGCAGCGCCTGCTTGACGAAAAAGGAGACCATGCCGGGATTGGCGCCACAGCACGAGACCGCCGTCGTCGAGCCGGCGGGGCGGGCTTTCTTGGCGGCGAGCGTCACTTCGCGCAGGGCGTAGTTGGAGCGCGCTTCCGGGCCCTTCGAGGGATCGAAATAGAAGCCGAGCCAGGGCTCGTTGACGGTGTCGATGTAGAGAGCGCCGAGCTCGTTGCAGAGCTCCATGATGTCGGTCGAGCCGGTATCGACCGAGAGATTGACGCAAAAGCCCTGGCCGCCGCCCTCGGTGAGCAGCGGGGTCAGCACCTCGCGATAATTGTCCTTGGTCAGGCCCTTCTGGATGAAGCGGACGTTGTGCTTCTCGCAAAGCGCCTTGCGGCCCTCGTCCTTGGGGTCGAGCACGGTGATGCGCGACTTGTCGTAGTCGAGGTGCCGCTCGATCAACGGCAGCGTGCCTTTGCCAATGGAGCCGAAGCCGACCATGACGATGGGGCCGGTGATCTTCGCGTAGATCTGCGAGGCGGGGCTCATGGGATGGTTTCTCCAGAAAGTGCTGGCGGATAAACAGTGAGGGGTGGATCAGGCGCTGCGGCGCTTGTCAGATGCTGCGGCGCTTGGCGGTGACTTCGATCTCGATCTTCATCTCGGGCTTGGCGAGGGCCGAGACGACCAGCAGCGTCGCGGCCGGCCGGATGTCACCGAGAACCTCGCCGCAGACGGCAAAGTGGGCATCGATGTAGCTGGCGTCGGTGACGTAGTAGGTCGCACGGACGATATCGGCCATCTCGAATCCACCCTCCTTCAGGGCGGCTTCGATGGTCTTGAAGCAGTTGCGTGACTGGCTCGTGACATCGGCCGGCATCGTCATCGTCGTGTAGTCATATCCGGTGGTCCCCGCGACGAAGGCGAACTCGCCGTCGATCACGGCGCGGCTATAGCCGACGGTGTTCTCGAGGGGAGAGCCGGTTGAGATCAGGCGACGGGACATGGTCATGGGCCTCGACTGAAGAGTGTTTTGCGGGGTTAAAGGGCGTTTCTCGCACCTGCGCAACCCCCAAGGAAAGAGCTTAGCGCAGGCGCAGCGGGGCGTTGCCGCTCGATGCGGCTCTCGGTCCTCGCTATCGGAGCGATCCGTTAGGCCGCGTGCGCCTGGAGGGCGCGAACCGACCTCCGTTTGGGCAAGGCCGCACCGGTCGGGACGATCATCCCTTCGACGCCGTCAAGCGCACCTTCGGCGAACTCGATCGCCAGCAGACGATCGCGCTCGAAGGGGCCGGGCAGCGACAGCTCGCCGGTCTTCTCGGCCGAGAAGCCGAAACGGGCGTAATAGGGGGCATCGCCGAGCAGGATCACGGCGGCATGCCCGCGCGCCCGGGCGGCGGCCAGCGCTTGATGCATCAGCGCGGCGCCGATCCCGAGCTCGCGGCAGGCTGGGTCGACCGCCAGCGGTCCGAGGACCAGAGCGGGCCTGCCTCCGGCGCTGACGTGCCAGAGCCTCACGGTTCCCACGAGTTTTCCCTCGCGCACGGCCGCCAGCGCGAGGCCGGCGGCAGGCGCGCGTCCGTCGCGCAGGCGCTGGCAGGTGCGGCCGTGGCGGTTCTCGCCAAAGCAGGCATCGAGCAGCGCTTCACGCATCGCGACGTCTCCAGCACGCTCGCCGCGGATCGCGAACGGAGCGGCTTTCGAGGTGAGGGCGATCTGTGGCTTCCGAGGAGCAGTCATGGCACGTCGTCCCCGCTCGAATCCGTGCGCCGGCGGCACGCGGATTCGAGCGTCATCAGAATGGCAATGTCGGGGAGGAGCCGGCGGACCGGCTCCCGGGTTCGTCAGGCCTCAGACAGAGAGGCGGATCAGATGTGATACGTCTTCAGCGGCGGGATGCCGTTGAACGCCACCGACGAGTAGGTCGACGTATAGGCCCCGGTGCCCTCGATCAGCACCTTGTCGCCGATCTCCAGCGTGACGGGGAGCGGATACGGGTTCTTCTCGTACAGCACGTCGGCGCTGTCGCAGGTCGGACCTGCGAGCACGCACGGCGTCATGTCCGCGCCGTCGTGACGGGTGCGGATGGCGTAGCGGATCGACTCGTCCATCGTCTCGGCCAGACCGCCGAACTTGCCGATGTCCAGGTACACCCAGCGCACCTCGTCCTCGTCGCTCTTCTTCGAGATGAGCACGACCTCGGATTCGATGATGCCGGCGTTGCCCACCATGCCGCGGCCCGGCTCGATGATGGTCTCCGGGATCTGGTTGCCGAAGTGCTTGCGCAGCGCGCGGAAGATCGACCGGCCATAGGTGACGACCGGCGGCACGTCCTTCAGGTACTTGGTCGGGAAGCCGCCGCCCATGTTGACCATGGACAGGTTGATGCCGCGCTCGGCACAGTCGCGGAACACCTGCGAGGCCATCGCCAGCGCACGGTCCCACGCCTTCACCTTGCGCTGCTGCGAGCCGACATGGAAGGAGATGCCGTACGGCTCCAAGCGGAGGCGCTTGGCGAGGTCGAGCACCTCGACCGCCATCTCCGGATCGCAGCCGAACTTGCGCGACAGCGGCCATTCGGCGCCGGCGCAGTCATAGAGGATGCGGCAAAACACCTTTGCGCCGGGGGCGGCACGGGCGACCTTCTCGACCTCGGCGGCGCAGTCCACGGCGAACAGCCGAATGCCGAGCGCGAAGGCGCGCGCGATGTCGCGCTCCTTCTTGATCGTGTTGCCGAAGGAGATGCGATCCGGCGCCGCACCCGCGGCCAGCGCCATCTCGATCTCGGCGACCGTCGCGGTGTCGAAGCAGGAGCCCATGGAGGCGAGCAGGGCCAGCACTTCCGGCGCCGGGTTCGCCTTGACGGCGTAGAACACGCGGCTGTCGGGCAGCGCCTTGGCGAAGCTCTGGTAATTGTCGCGCACGACCTCGAGGTCGACGACGAGGCACGGCTCGGTGTCGAGGCCATCCTTGCGGCGATTGCGCAGGAATTCCTGGATACGTTCGGTCATAGCACTCTCCAACGGTCCCAGCGACGGGAGCCGTATCAACGTGACGTCTGATGAGAGTGCTTCGGCCACATCGCGCGATGGAGGCGCGTTGAGGCCAAACGACTCAAACCAGACTGTGCTGCCGTGGATTGGTTGGGAGAGATTCCCGCCCGATCACCTGGCAATGAAGGACAAGCCTTTTCAGTAGCCCGCGCCGGCGTTGGACTGCCGGTAGAGACCAAAAAAGCCCGATCCGTCGTTGCTTTAAGTCGCGTCCCCCGTTGAGAGCGGGGTGCGCCGGTTCGCCTCCGGCTGCCAGTCACGGTTGCAAAGAGCGAAGTCACCTTCGACATGGCATCTCTTTGAGAGAGATGCTGGGCGCTCCGGGTTTGCTTCGTCCTATGACCGTCGGTCTTGCGACATCAGGTCTTCGACTTCTGCACTTCCGAAGAGCCCCTCGGCTTCTTCACCCCTTGGCGGCTGTCCGGCCTCTTGTCCGGATACCTACCGACTGACACACGACCACAGGCACGTGCGAAATTGGGCAAGAGCGCACATAAGCGTTTTGACTCTGCTTCGCAAGAATTTTTTTAGGCTGAGAACAGAATTGCCTAACATCTGCTTGCGCAGTGTTGCGCGAGCGACGCGGAAGATGAACAGGCGTTAAGTTTTTTGCGGCGCGCGTGTGCTGCTCACGCGCGAGAAGCGTCAGCCGCGCTTCGTGAAGGGCTCGACGCGTTGAGCGCCGCGGATGAACGCGGTCATCACGAGCACGCCGAGTGTGAACAGCACGGCCTGGAGGATGTGCGCGCCTTGGTCGCCGAGCCCGAGCAGGATCGCGAGCGCCCAGCCGCCGGCGAAGGCTGCGCCGAACACCTCAGCGCCGATCAGGATGGCGGCGCTGATGACGGTGATGACGCTGGGCCAGACGATCTGGCGGGAAGAGGAAGAAGGCGCGTTCATGGGGCTCAGGGGTCCTGACTTCGAGGGCCGCAATCTCCCCGAAAAGGCGGCCGGGAGCAAGGGCAAATGGCCCAAAAAAGCCCCATCGCGTGCTATAGCTGGCTGCAACAATCGAGCCACGAAACCGGACTTGTGATGTCAGAATCTCGCCAAATTACGGAAGCCGAGACCAACCCGCTGCTGAAGGCCTGGGTGACGCCGTTTGCGACCCCGCCCTTCGACGAGATCAAGCCGGAGCACTTCCTGCCGGCGTTCGAGCAGGCCTTTGCGGACCATGCCGCCGAGATCGCGGCGATCACCAATGATCCGGCCGCGCCCGACTTCGCCAACACCATCACGGCGCTGGAGCGCTCGGGCAAGCTGTTGAACAAGGTTGCGGCGGTCTTCTATGACCTCGTCTCGGCGCATTCGAACCCGGCCATCCTGGAGATCGACAAGGAGGTCTCGTTGCGGATGGCGCGGCACTGGAATCCCATCATGATGAACGCGGTGCTGTTCGGCCGCATCGCCCAGCTGCACGAGAAGCGCGCCAATCTTGGGCTCACGCCCGAGCAGCTCCGCCTGCTGGAGCGCACCTATACCCGCTTCCACCGCTCCGGCGCCGGTCTCTCCGAGGAGGCCAAGGCACGGATGGCCGAGATCAACGAGCGGCTCGCCCAGCTCGGCACCGGCTTCAGCCACCATCTGCTCGGCGACGAGCAGGACTGGATCATGGAGCTCGGGGAGGCCGACCGCCAGGGCCTGCCGGAGAGCTTTGTCGCCGGCGCCAAGGCTGCGGCAGAAGAGCGCGGCATGGAAGGCAAGGCCATCGTCACGTTGTCGCGCTCCTCGGTCGAACAATTCCTGAAGAGCTCTGCCCGGCGTGACCTCCGCGAGAAGGTCTATAAAGCCTTCGTCGCCCGCGGCGACAACGGCAATGCCAACGACAACAATGGAACCATTGTCGAGATCCTGAAGCTGCGCGAAGAGAGCGCCAAGCTCCTGGGCTACCCGACGTTCGCCGCCTACCGGCTCGAAGACTCCATGGCCAAGACGCCGGAGGCGGTGCGGGGCCTCTTGGAGCGGGTCTGGAAGCCGGCGAGGGCGCGCGCGCTCGCCGACCGCGACGAGATGCAGGCGCTGATCACGGCCGAGGGCGGCAATTTCAAGCTCGCACCCTGGGACTGGCGCTTCTACGCCGAGAAGCTGCGCCTTCAGCGCGCCAATTTCGACGACGCCGCGATCAAGCCCTATCTTTCGCTCGACAATATGATCGCCGCCGCGTTCGACTGCGCCACGCGCCTGTTCGGGATCACCTTCGAGGAGCGCAACGACGTTCCGGTCTGGCACCCCGACGTCCGGGTCTGGGAGGTGAAGGGGCCGGACGGCAAGCACAAGGCGCTGTTCTATGGCGACTACTTCGCCCGGCCGTCGAAGCGCTCCGGCGCCTGGATGACCTCGCTGCGCGACCAGCAGAAGCTCGACGGCGACGTCGCACCGCTCGTTCTCAACATCTGCAATTTCGCCAAAGGTGCCGGCGGCGAGCCTTCGCTGCTGTCCCCCGACGATGCCCGCACCCTGTTCCACGAGTTCGGCCACGGGCTGCACGGCATGCTCTCCAACGTGACCTATCCGTCGCTGTCGGGCACGTCAGTGTTCACCGACTTCGTCGAGCTGCCGTCGCAGCTCTACGAGCACTGGCAGGAGCGGCCCGAGGTGCTGCAGAAGTTCGCTCGCCACTACCAGACCGGCGAACCACTGCCGGACGAGCTGCTCCAACGCTTCCTCGCCGCCCGAAAGTTCAACCAGGGCTTTGCCACGGTGGAGTTCGTCTCCTCCGCGCTGATCGATCTCGAATTCCACACCCAGCCGGCTGCCGCCGCGCAGGATGTCCGTGCCTTCGAGAGGCGCGAGCTGGAGAAGATCGGCATGCCCGAGGAGATCGCGCTGCGTCACCGGCCCACGCAGTTCGGTCACATCTTCACCGGCGACCACTATGCTGCCGGTTATTACAGCTACATGTGGTCGGAGGTGATGGACGCCGATGCCTTCGGCGCGTTCGAGGAGGCCGGCGACATTTTCGATCCGGCCGTGGCCAAGCGCCTGCACGACGACATCTATTCCTCGGGCGGCTCAGTCGATCCGGAAGCTGCCTATGAGGCCTTCCGCGGCCGGCCGCCGGAGCCCGACGCGCTGCTGCGCCGCCGCGGCCTGCTCGAAACGGCAAAGGCCGCCTGATGGGCATGCGCGCTCTGTTCGGATGGCTGCTCGCCGTTGGCCTCACGCTCGCCTCGGGCGCGGCGCAGGCGCATCCGCATGTCTGGATCACCGCGACCAGCGAGCTGCTCTACGCGGCGGACGGCTCGGTCACCGGTGTGCGCCACGCCTGGACATTCGACGACATGTTCTCGGCCTATGCGGTGCAGGGGCTCGAGAGCAAGACCAAGGGCGCCTATACGCGCGAGGAGCTCGGGCCGCTGGCGCAGACCAATGTCGAGTCGCTGAAGGAATATGCCTATTTCACCTTCGCTAAGGCCGACGGCAAGAAGGAGCGGTTCCAGGAGCCGATCGACTATTTCCTCGACTACAAGGATACGGTGCTGACCCTGCACTTCACGCTGCCGCTGAAGAATCCGGTCAAGCCGAGGCAGCTCGTGCTCGAAGTGTTCGACCGCTCCTTCTTCATCGACTTCCAGATGGCCAAGGACAACCCAGTCAAGCTGGTCGGCGCGCCCGGGGGCTGCCAGATGAAGCTCGACCGTCCGAGCGACGGCTCGGCCACCGCCCAGAAGCTCAACGAACAGACTTTCCTGAATGGCGAGAACAGCAATTTCGGCATGATGTTCGCCAACAAGATCACGGTGGATTGCCCTTGAAGCAGCACCTCTCCCCGCCGGCGCGCGGGCTGATCGCCTGCGCCGCTGTTGTGCTGGTCGCGATCGTGGCCGATGCCGCGCTTCATGATCTGCTCGCACAAAATCCGTTCGGCGCGCCGCGGCCGACCCAGGCGGCCGAACCCGAGGCCAGTGGCATCGTCGGCTGGCTGCTGGCAAAGCAGTCGGAATTCTATCGGCAAATGTCGTCGACCATCCGCGCCGCGAAGTCCGACGGCTCGGCGGTGTGGACGCTGCTGTTCATCTCGTTCGCCTACGGCATCTTCCACGCCGCCGGCCCCGGCCATGGCAAGGCGGTGATCGCCTCCTATCTCGTCGCCAACCGCGAGACCGCCCGGCGCGGCATCGCGCTGTCGTTTGCCTCGGCGCTAATGCAGTCGCTGGTCGCGATCCTCATCGTCGGCATCTCGGCCTGGGTGCTGAATGCGACGGCGAAAACCATGTGCAGGGCGGAGGGCGCGGTCGAGATCGCGAGCTACGCCCTGATTGCAGCGTTCGGCCTGCGCCTGGTCTGGGTCAAGGGCGGCGCCTTCATCCGCGCACTCCAGACGACCCAGCCGGTGCCGGCGATTGCGGGCGTGCCGCACGTTCATCATCATCATGAAATTCATGATCATCACGACCATGATCATCATCACCACGATCATCACGGTCACGACCATGCGCACGCCCATCACCACCACGGGCACGACCACGTCCTTGATGAGCATTGCGGCCATTCCCACGGCCCCACACCGAGCGAGCTCGCGGGGCCGGGCGGCTGGCGGCGCGGCTTTGCAGCGATTCTGACCGTCGGCATCCGCCCCTGCTCGGGCGCGATCCTGGTACTGGTGTTCGCGCTGGCCCAGGGCCTGTTCTGGGCCGGCGTCGCCGCGACCTTCCTGATGGGATTGGGCACCGCGATCACCGTTGCGGCCATCGCGGTCGTCGCCGTCTCCGCCAAGGACATCGCCGCCCGCTTCAGCGCAGGCCGCGACGGCGGCGGCGCGCTGTTCATGCGCGGCATCGAATTCGGTGCCGCGGGCGTGGTGCTGCTGTTCGGCGTCGGCCTCTTGTTCGGCTATATCGCGGCCGAACGGACGACGTGTTTCTGAGCCCAAGCTCTCGTGTCCCGGACGCAGCGCAGCGTCCCCTTCGACGACGCGCTGCAGAGCCGGGGCCCATCTCTCCGTGTGGTAGTGTCTGGCGTTCTGGGGCCCGGATCTGCGGAGCAGCGCAAGAGCGCTGCACCGCGTCCGGGACACGGCAGCGAGAAACTCACACCGGCAGAAACCGCTTCAAGGCCGGCATGAAGAAGATCCCGAGATTGATCGCAAAGCCGATGCTCCAGAGGATCGAGCGCAGCGTCGGGCGGTTGCCGAGATAGGTCAGCACATAGGCGATCCGCACGATCAGGAACAGCGCGGCGAGCTCGTCGATCAGCCGCTGCGGCGAGTCCCTGTATTCGGCGAGCAGCACCGCGAAGGCGAAGAATGGGAAGGTTTCGATGCCGTTCTGGTGAGCGCCCAGCGCGCGCTGTGCGATGGGGTCCTCATAGAAGGCAGGATCGCGCGGCCGGGAATTGTCGAAGCTGCGAAACCTGATCCATTTGATCGAGCCGATCGTGGACAGATACAGCAGCAGCGCTCCCAATACGCACCATTCCGCGAGCGTCATCTTCCCTTCCCCGCTTGGGTGCGACCCTAGCGAAACCGCCCTCGTCTTGACAAGTTCGGACCAACGCGCGACCCAACCAGCCATGAACAGCGTCGTCCCCCTTGAGACTGTGAAACCGGCCGGCCGATCCGTCCTGCCGCGCGTTGGCGTGCTCCTGATCAATCTCGGAACGCCTGACACCGCCGATGCGCCGGGCGTGCGGGTCTATCTCAAGGAGTTCCTCAGTGACGTCCGCGTCATCGAGAACCAGGGCCTGATCTGGAAGCTGGTGCTGAACGGCATCATTCTGCGCAGCCGTCCCCGCACCAAGGCGCTCGACTACGGCAAGATCTGGAACAATGAGCAGAACGAGTCGCCGCTGAAGACCATCACGCGGTCGCAAGCCGGCAAGCTCGCCGCCGGACTGTCGGACTACGCCCATGTCGTGGTGGACTGGGCGATGCGCTACGGCAATCCCTCGATCAAGTCGGGCATCGATACGCTGATCGCGAAAGGCTGCGAGCGCATTCTCGCCGTCCCGCTCTATCCGCAATACTCCGCCTCGACCTCGGCAACCGTCTGCGACGAAGTGTTCCGCGTGCTCGCCCGTCTGCGCAACCAGCCGACGCTGCGGGTGACGCCGCCCTATTATGAGGATGCGGCCTATATCGAGGCGCTCGCGACCTCGATCGAGACGCATCTGGCGAGCCTGCCGTTCGCGCCGGAGCTGATCGTGGCGTCCTTCCACGGCATGCCGAAATCCTATGTCGACAAGGGCGATCCCTATCAGACCCATTGCATCGCCACGACCGAGGCACTGCGCCGCCGGCTCGGCATGGACGAGACGAAGCTGCTGCTGACCTTCCAGTCGCGCTTCGGCAATGACGAGTGGCTCCAGCCCTATACCGACAAGACCATGGAGCGGCTCGCCAGCGAAGGCGTGCGCCGCATCGCGGTGGTGACGCCGGGCTTCTCCGCCGACTGCCTGGAGACGCTGGAGGAGATCGCGCAGGAGAATGCCGAGATCTTCAAGCACAATGGCGGCGAGCAGTTTTCCGCGATCCCGTGCCTCAACGACAGCGAACCAGGCATGGACGTGATCCGCACCCTGGTGCTGCGCGAGCTTCAGGGCTGGATCTGACGTTAACCTTTGGCGCTAGGTCTGCTCCGGCATGCTTTCAAGAGCTTCCTCCCAAATACATAATCGTTGCCATTCCCTCTCGGTACGCCTTGTGCGGAATTGCGCCCATGCCGACGTTACTCGCGACCGCTGAACCGGTAGGGTATCGATCCCGACCAATGACAGCGCCGGAAAGGGCTTTTTCCCGATTTTTCCCGGCTTGGAGGAGATATGAGCGGCTTCGACATTTTCGCGATTGTTCTGGTGTTGCTCGTCATCGTCACGCTGGTGGCCGGCGTGAAGACGGTCCCGCAGGGCTATGACTGGACCATCGAGCGGTTCGGCAAATACACCCAGACGCTCAGCCCCGGGCTCAATCTGATCGTGCCCTATTTCGATCGCGTCGGACGCAAGATCAACATGATGGAGCAGGTGATCGACATCCCCGAGCAGGAGGTGATCACCAAGGACAACGCGACCGTCACGGTGGACGGCGTCGCTTTTTATCAGGTGTTCGATGCGGCGAAGGCGAGCTACGAGGTCGCCAACCTGAACCAGGCCATCACGGTTCTCACCATGACCAACATCCGCTCGGTGATGGGCTCCATGGATCTCGACCAGGTGCTGTCGCACCGCGACGAGATCAACGAGCGCCTCTTGCGCGTGGTCGACGCTGCGGTCTCGCCCTGGGGCGTCAAGGTCAATCGCATCGAGATCAAGGACATCGTGCCGCCCGCCGACCTCGTCGAAGCCATGGGCCGGCAGATGAAGGCCGAGCGCGTCAAGCGCGCCGACATCCTCGCCGCCGAAGGCCAGCGCCAGTCCGAGATCCTGCGCGCCGAGGGCGCCAAGCAGGGTCAGATCCTCCAGGCGGAGGGCCGGCGCGAAGCCGCCTTCCGCGACGCCGAGGCGCGCGAGCGTCTGGCCGAGGCCGAGGCGAAAGCGACCCAGGCGGTATCGGAGGCCATTTCCAAGGGCGACGTCGCCGCGTTGAACTATTTCATCGCCGATAAATATATCAAGGCGTTCGGCCAGTTCGCGGATGCGCCGAACCAGAAGATCATCATGTTGCCGGTGGAAGCCGTGAGCATGCTTGGCTCGCTCGCCGGCATCGGCGAGATCGCCAAGGCAACGTTCGGCGAAAGTGCCGCATCCGCAGCCGCTGCCGCGCGCCGAAGCGGATCGGTCCCGTCGTCGGGCCCGACGCCGCCCGCGGTGCCGCCGCAGTAAACGGGGCTATTTTACAGAGGTCGTGTCATGACCGACATATTCGCATCGCTGGGCAACTGGAACTGGCTGATCTTCGGCTTCATCCTGATGGCGCTGGAGGTGCTGGCGCCCGGCATCTTCCTGTTCTGGCTCGGACTTGCGGCATTGCTGGTGGGCCTGATCTCGTTCGCTGTTGCCATGTCCTGGCAGATCCAGCTCGTCATGTTCGCGATCTTCGCCGCCGCAGCTGTGCCGGTGTGGCGCCGCCTCGCCAAGCCGAAGCCGGACGCGAGCACGAGCTCATTTCTCAACAAGCGCGCCGAGGCCTTGCTCGGCCGTGAGTTCACGCTGGAGAAGCCGATCATCGACGGTTCAGGCACAATGCGCATCGGCGACACGGTATGGCGTGTTGCCGGCCCGGATACGCCGGCGGGGACGCGGGTGAAGGTGGTGCAGGTGGACGGTGCGAACCTCACGGTCGCCGCGGCGTGATTCTTTCCCTCTCCCACAACGGGAGAAGGAAGAAAGGAGCATGCGGCACGCTTTCAGATTCTACCTCTTCCACCTCTCCGCAAACCTATGCAGCGGCATGAACGTCTCGCACAGCTCGCGCCCCAGCGTCGTCAGTCCGTAACCTCCGCCGTCGCCCAACTCCACGAATCCTGCCTCGCGCAGTTCGGTCAGCCTCGCTTGCAGCACCGTGGGCGAGGCTTCATCACAGGCCGTGCGCAGGGCGCGCGAGGTGAGGGGCTCTCCGCGCAGCTCCCAGAGAATCCGCAGGCTCCAGCGTCGGCCGAGCAGGTCGAGCAGCACCATGATCGGCCGGCCCGTGCGCGAGCCGCGGACGCTGCGTGTCGTCGTGCCAGCCTGTTTAGCCATCGTCACCTCTTGCGTTGTGCTACAGATAATGTAGCGTATCGCTACGATAATTGTAGCAACGGAGACCGCCCATGTCCGGGGCCTCGCCGCGCATCGCACCGCTCACTCCGCCTTATCCCCCGGAGATCCAGGCGCAGTTCGACCGCATCATGCGCGGCGCGCCGCCGCTGGTGCTGTTCCGGGTGATGGCGGGGCACGGCCGCGCCTGGGACAAGTTCCGCGCCGGCGGCCTGCTCGACCCCGGGCCGCTGTCGCTCCGCGACCGCGAGATCGTCATCGACCGCACCTGCGCGCTGAACAGATGCGAATATGAATGGGGCGTGCACGTCGCGATCTTTGCCGGGCCGGCAAAGCTCACCCAGGACGAAGTGCGGGCGACGGTGCAGGGCGATGCAGCATCAACATGCTGGTCGCCGGCCGAGCAGGCGCTGATCGCAGCCGTCGACGCGTTGCATCATCGCGCGACATTCACGGACGAGGAGTTCGCAGCGCTGTCGGCGCATTACGACGAGGCGCAAATCCTGGAGATCATGCTGCTGTGCGGCTACTACCGCACGGTGTCCTACCTGGCGAACGGGCTGCGGCTGCCGCTGGAGGAGAACGCGGAGCGGTTTCCGGCGTAGGTCTCTCCACCGTCATTTGCGAGGAGCCCTTGCGACGAACCAATCCAGGCTGTCTCCGCAGAGGCAGCCTGGATTGCTTCGCTGCGCTCGCAATGACGAGTGGAGAGAGCGTGCCTTACGCTACGCCCGCGCGCAGCAGATCGTGCAGGTGCACGATCCCGACCACCTTGCCCGCATCGGTCACCAGCAGTGTCGTGATCTTGCGGGTGTTCAGCACCTCGATCATCTCGCTCGCGAGCATCGAGGGCGGTACGGTCTTGGGCTGCTTCGTCATGATCTCATCGACGGTCACCGTCAAAAGGTCGGGCCGCATGTGACGGCGCAGGTCACCGTCGGTGATGATGCCGATGGCCTCGCCTGCATCGTTGACGATGCAGACGCAGCCGAGCCCTTTGGCCGACATCTCGACCACGGCCTCCGACATCTTTGTGCCTTCGGGCTTGACCGGAATCTCCGCGCCGGTGCGCATGTAGTCGCGGACGAATTTCAGCATCGCGCCCAGCTTGCCGCCGGGATGGAAATGCGCGAACTCCAGCGCAGTGAACCCGCGCCCTTCCAGCAGCGCGATCGCGAGCGCGTCGCCGATCGCGGCCTGCATCAGGGTCGAGGTGGTCGGTGCCAGATTGTGCGGGCAGGCCTCGCGCGCCTTCGGCAGCTCGATCACGAGGTCGGCGGCCTGTCCCAGCGAGGACGAAGCGTTCGACGTCACCGCGATCATGGGGATCGCAAAGCGCGCCGAATAGTTCACGAGGTTCTTCATCTCCGGCTGCTCGCCGGACCAGGACAGCGCCATGATGACGTCGTCGGTGGTGATCATGCCGAGGTCGCCATGGCCGGCTTCGGCGGCGTGCACGAAGAAGGCGGGCGTGCCGGTCGAGGCCAGCGTCGCCGCGATCTTGCGCCCCATATGGCCGGATTTGCCGAGCCCGGTGACGATGACGCGGCCCTTGGCCTGCCGGATCAGCTCGACGGCCTTGGCGAAGGTCGCACCCAGCGGGCCGCGCAGGGCAGCGGCGAGCGCGTTGATGCCGCCGCTCTCCGTCTCCAGGGTGCGGAGCGCGGATTCGACGCTTGTCGGAATGGGGCCGGATGATGCGGTCATCAGCGGTTTCGAGCTCGGCATGGTCTGGTCCAGGGAGGAGGGGCGTTCGCCCGTTGGCGCCTGCTTAGCACGCCCCGGCCAGCGAGGCGACGAGCGCCCGGACACCCTCAACGGGTCATTAACCATAATTGTTTTAACTCCATTAACGATGGTTCCCGCCAGCCGGCAGGGCGATCGTGAAAGTATTTGATTTCGTTGAGGTTATTCCATCGTGGGGTCGTCTCCAGGCAGGGGCCGGAGCAAACGCGCGCATTTCCTGCGCGCGGCTTTGCCATATCTGGCGCTGACGGCCCTCGGAAGCGGCCCTGCGGCCGCCCAGGGCCTCACGCCCGACCTGTTCAATCCCAACCGCGGTGGCTTTGTCTCGACCGACACGCTGCCGACGCGCCGCACGGCGGGCGTGCCGCAGGCGCCGTCGGATGCATTGCCGGCGCTGCCCGATCCTAACGCGGATCTGCGCAAGCGTCAGCAGACGCCGGCGACCTCGCGCGTCGGTCAGGTCCCGACCTACGGCCTGCCTGCCGCCAACGGGGCGAGCAGCTCGGGCTACGACTCGCTTAACCGCAAACGGCAGCAGCCAAAGCTCTATCCGGGCCAGCCGAAGCCGAAGCGTCCCGCCGGCCCCGGTTCACCGCCGCCGCCCACAACGCCAGTCACGACGCTGGGCGCGCCGCGAATCGCGCCGCCGCCGTCCGAGACCGCGCACAAGACGCCGGTAGCTCCGGCGATGGCGGGCAGTGTGCCCGGCCAGCCGCTGCGCCGCCGCCTCAAGCTCGATGAGGATCCGTTCGGTGCGGTCGGCGATTATGCCGGAAGCTTCCTGATCAAGGGCGGCCTCGAGCTCTCCACCGGCTATGACACCAACCCGGCGCGCCTGAACAAGCCGGTCGGCTCGCCCGTCTATGTCGTCGCGCCCGACCTTCTCGTGATGTCCGACTGGGAGCGCCACGCGCTGGTCGCCGATCTGCGCGGCTCGTTCTCGGGCTACACCAACAACATGCCGGCGACGATCAACGGCTTCGCGTCGCCCTCGCCGGTCGAGATCGACCGCCCCGACTTCACCGGCCACATCGACGGCCGCATCGACGTCGACCGCGATCTCAAGCTGACATCGCAGCTTCGCCTGCGGCTCGCCACCGACAATCCCGGCAGCCCGAACGTGCAGGCCGGCCTGCAGAAATATCCTGTCTACGCCGCCTATGGGACGACTGTCGGCTTCGACCAGACCTTCAATCGCTTCCAGGTCGCCGCGGGCGCCACGGTCGATCGCACCGCCTACACGGATTCGAGACTCACCGATGGCTCTGTGTTCAGCAACGGTGATCGCGACTTCAACCAATACGGCGGCGTCGGACGCTTCTCCTACGATCTGAAGCCGGGTTTGAAGCCCTTCGTCGAGATCCAGGGCGACACCCGCGTCCACGATCAGGCCGCCGACCGCAACGGCTACTTCCGCGATTCGAACGGCGGCTATGCCAAGGTCGGCTCGTCCTTCGAGTTCTCGCGCATCCTCACCGGCGAGATCTCGGTCGGCTATTCCGCGCGCAGCTACACCGATCCGCGCCTCAGCCAGCTCTCCGGCTTCCTCACCACGGGCTCCTTGATCTGGAACGCCAGCGGCCTCACCACGGTGAAATTCTTCACCGACACGCAGATCGCGGAGACCACGGTCGCCGGCTCCTCCGGCGTGCTGGTGCGCACTTACTCTGCCGAAGTGGACCACGACTTCCGCCGCTGGCTCACCGCGGTCGGCAAGTTCACCTACGGCACGCTCGACTACCAGGGCCAGAACCGCAACGACAAGACCTACTCGCTCGAAGGCAACCTGATCTACAAGCTCAACCGCAACGTCTGGATCAAGGGCACGCTGCGGCACGACATCCTGGATTCGAACCAGGCGGGCTCGAGCTCGCAGGGGACGGTGGTGATGTTGGGCGTGAGGCTGCAGAACTAGAGGGGCGGCGAGGCGCTTGAGCGAATGCGGAATAGTTGGCTCCGCGCCCGCCACCCACTCCGCTGTCATGCCCCGGCTTGCCGTCTTCGCTGAAGCTTCGCCGGCCGAGCGCGTGTAGGCCCGGCGTAGCTTGGCGGAGCCGGGACCGGTGCATCCAGTACGCCGCGGCTTATCGATTCAATTACAACTGTCTCTGGAATACTGAATCGCCCGGTCAAGCCGGGCGATGACACCGTTTGTTGAAATGGCAGCGGAGCGAGCCTCACTCAGCGCGGCAGATCCGTCTTCCCCATCAGGAACGTATCGATCGACCGGGCGCACAGCCGCCCTTCACGGATCGCCCACACCACCAGCGATTGCCCGCGGCGCATGTCGCCGGCGGAGAACACGTTGGGGCGCGAGGTCTGGTAGTCCAGCGTGTTGGCCTTGACGTTGCCGCGCGGGTCGAACTCGACCGCGAGCAGCTTGAGCAGGCCCTCGTGCACGGGATGGACGAAGCCCATGGCGAGCAGGACGAGCTCGGCGTCGATCTCGAACTCGGTGTCGGCAATCGGCTTGAACTTGTCGTCGACGCGCACGCAGTGCAGCTTCCTGACCTTGCCGTTCTCGCCCGAGAACTTCTGGGTCAGCACGGCGTACTCGCGGATCGCGCCTTCGGCCTGGCTGGAGGAGGTGCGCATCTTCAGCGGCCAGTTCGGCCAGGTCAGGCCCTTGTTCTCGCGCTCGGGGGGGGCGGGCATGATCTCGAGCTGGGTCACCGACAGCGCGCCCTGACGCAGCGAGGTGCCTATGCAGTCCGAGCCGGTGTCGCCGCCGCCGATGACGACGACGTGCTTGCCGCCGGCCAGGATCTCCTGGACTCCGCCGAGCGGCTCCCCGGAGACGCGGCGGTTCTGCTGCGGCAGGAAGTCCATGGCGTAGTGGATGCCTTCGAGATCGCGGCCGGGGATCGACAGGTCGCGCGGGGCTTCCGCGCCGCCGGTCAGCGCGACCGCGTCGTACTGGTTGAGCAGCTCGCGCGGATCGACATTGCCGGCTGCGCCGACATGGCTGTTGTAGTGGAAGGTGACGCCTTCGGCTTCCATCTGCGCCACACGGCGGTCGATGATGCGCTTCTCCATCTTGAAGTCGGGGATGCCGTAACGCAGCAGGCCGCCGGCCTTGGCGTACTTCTCATAGACATGCACGTCGTGGCCGGCGCGCGCGAGCTGCTGCGCGCAGGCCATGCCCGCCGGACCCGAGCCGATCACCGCGACCTTCTTGCCGGTCTTGACCGCTGCCACTTCCGGCTTCAGCCAGCCATTGTCCCAGGCGCGGTCGACGATCGCGCATTCGATGGTCTTGATGGTGACGGGGTTGTCGTCGATGTTGAGCGTGCAGGACGCTTCGCACGGCGCCGGACAGATGCGGCCCGTGAACTCAGGAAAGTTGTTGGTCGAATGCAGGTTGCGCGAGGCCTCTTCCCAGTTGCCCTGGTAGACGAGGTCGTTCCAGTCGGGGATCTGGTTGTTGACTGGGCAGCCGGGCGTGCCGGGCGCAACCGAGCCGGTCCCGTGGCAATAGGGAATGCCGCAGTTCATGCAGCGCGCCGCCTGCTCGCGCACCTCCTTCTCGGAGAGCGGAACGACGAATTCCTTGAAATGCTTCAAGCGCTCGGCGACCGGGGTGTACTTGCGATCGTGCCGTTCGATTTCCAGAAAACCCGTGATCTTGCCCATTAAACCCGAAGTCCCTGCCGCTAAGTTTTCTTTTCCGTCGTTCCGGGATGCGCGCGCTGCGCGCACACCCAGAACCTGGAGGTTATCTTTGCGAGATTCCGGGTTCGCGCTTTGCGCCCCGGAATGACGCCAGTTGAGAGTTACGCCCCGATCGCGATTTTCGGCTCGGCGTCCGCATTGGCGGCCAGTTCGCGCAGCGCGCGCCGGTACTCGACCGGCATCACCTTGCGGAACTTGGGCAGCCATTCCTTCCAATTGGCGAGGATCTCGGCGGCACGCTTGGAGCCGGTTGCCTTGGCATGGCGCGTGATCAGCACGTGCAGCCGCTCGACGTCGGAGGCGAGCAGGTTCTTGAACACGTCGACCCGGCCGTGCGCTTCGAGATCGCCGGAGGCGTGATAGGTGTCGGCGTTGATCATCTCCTCCGACAGCACCGGTTCGAGCTCGACCATGCTGAGGTTGCACAGCTTGTCGAAGTCGCCGGCCTCGTCCAGCACATAGGCGATGCCGCCGGACATGCCGGCCGCGAAGTTGCGTCCGGTCTTGCCGAGCACGACCACGATGCCGCCGGTCATGTATTCGCAGCAATGGTCGCCCGCGCCCTCGACGACAGCGACCGCGCCCGAGTTACGAACGGCAAAGCGTTCGCCGGCGATGCCGCGGAAGTAGCATTCGCCATCGATCGCCCCGTACATGACGGTGTTGCCGACGATGATGCTCTCTTCCGGCACGATCGCCGAGTTCCGCGGCGGCTTGACGATGATCTTGCCGCCCGAGAGGCCCTTGCCGACATAGTCGTTGCCTTCACCCTCGAGCTCGAAGGTGACGCCATGGGCGAGCCACGCACCGAAGGCCTGGCCCGCGGTACCCTTCAGGCTGACATGGATCGTGTCATGCGGCAGGCCGGCATGGCCGTAGATCTTGGCGACCGCGCCCGACAGCATCGCACCGGCGGAGCGGTTGGTGCTGTTGATCGTGGCCTCGATCTTCACCGGCGCGCCGCGGTCGAGCGCAGGCGTCGCCTGCTCGATCAGCGTGCGGTCGAGCACCGCCTCCAGATGATGGTTCTGGCGCTCGGAGTGATAGATCTTCTGGCCCTTCTCTTCCTTCTGCTTGACGAACAGTTTTGAGAAATCGAGGCCCTTGGCCTTCCAGTGCGCGACCAGCTTGGTCTGATCGAGCAGCTGAACCTGGCCGATCATCTCGTTGAAGGTGCGGAAGCCGAGCGAGGCCATGATCTCGCGGACTTCCTCGGCGACGAAGAAGAAGTAGTTGATCACGTGCTCGGGCTGGCCGGTGAAGCGCTTGCGCAGCACCGGATCCTGCGTCGCGACGCCGACGGGGCAGGTGTTGAGATGGCACTTGCGCATCATGATGCAGCCGGCCGCGATCAGCGGCGCAGTGGCGAAGCCGAATTCGTCGGCCCCGAGCAGCGCGCCGATCACGACGTCACGGCCGGTGCGGAAGCCGCCGTCGACCTGGACCACGATACGGCTGCGCAGCCGCTCGCGCACCAGGGTCTGGTGGGTTTCGGCAAGGCCGATCTCCCACGGCGAACCGGCATGCTTGATCGAGGTCAGCGGCGAAGCGCCAGTGCCGCCCTCGAAGCCCGCGATGGTGACGTGGTCGGCGCGCGCCTTGGCGACGCCCGCGGCGACCGTGCCGACGCCGATCTCGGAAACGAGCTTGACCGAGACGTCGCCCGTCGGGTTGACGTTCTTGAGGTCGTAGATGAGCTGCGCCAGGTCCTCGATCGAGTAGATGTCGTGGTGCGGCGGCGGCGAGATCAGGCCGACGCCCGGCGTCGAGTGCCGGACCCTGGCGATGGTCGCGTCGACCTTGTGGCCGGGCAGCTGGCCGCCTTCGCCGGGCTTGGCGCCCTGCGCCATCTTGATCTGCATCATGTCGGAGTTGACGAGATACTCCGTGGTGACGCCGAAGCGGCCCGAGGCGACCTGCTTGATCGCCGAGCGCATGGAATCGCCGCTCGGCATCGGCTTGAAGCGGTCGGCTTCCTCGCCGCCTTCGCCGGTGTTGGACTTGCCGCCGATCCGGTTCATGGCGATCGCGAGCGTGGTGTGCGCCTCGCGCGAGATCGAGCCGAAGCTCATCGCACCCGTGGCGAAGCGCTTGACGATCTCCTTGGCCGGCTCGACCTGGTCGAGCGGGATCGGCTTGCGCTTCTCCTCCTCCGCGTTCTTGATCCGGAACAGGCCGCGCAGCGTCAACAGGCGCTCCGACTGCTCGTTGAGGATTTTGGCGAAGGCGCGGTAGCGCTCCTGCGAATTGCCGCGCGCGGCGTGCTGGAGCAGCGACACCGACTCGGCGGTCCAGGCATGGTCCTCGCCGCGGCTGCGATAGGCATATTCGCCGCCGACGTCGAGCGCGCTCTTGTAGACCTGGGCCTCGCCGAACGCGTCGGCATGACGGCGCACCGCCTCTTCCGCGATCTCGGCAAGACCGACGCCCTCGACGCGGGTATGCGTGCCGGCGAAGAACTTTGCGACGAAATCCGCTTTGAGGCCGACCGCGTCAAAGATCTGCGCGCCGCAATAGGATTGGTAGGTCGAGATGCCCATCTTGGACATCACCTTGAGCAGGCCCTTGCCGATCGACTTGATGTAGCGCTTGACGATCTCGTAATCGTCGAGCGAGCCGGGCAGCCGGTCCTTCATCGCGATGATGGTCTCGAACGCGAGGTAGGGATTGATCGCTTCAGCACCGTAGCCGGCAAGGCAGGCGAAGTGATGCACTTCGCGCGGCTCGCCGGATTCGACGACGAGGCCGACCGAGGTGCGCAGGCCGGTGCGGATCAGGTGATGATGCACGGCGGCGCAGGCCAGCAGCGACGGGATCGGCACCCGGTCGGTGCCGACCATGCGGTCAGACAGGATGATGATGTTGACGCCCTCGCGCACTGCGCTTTCGGCGCGCGCGCAGAGTTCGTCGAGCACCTGGTCCATGCCGGCCGCGCCGAGACCGGCGTGGAAGGTGGTGTCGAGCGTGCGCGACTTAAAGTGCGTGTCGGCCACCTCCGAGATCGAGCGGATCTTTTCCAGATCCGCGTCCGTCAGGATCGGCTGGCGCACTTCGAGGCGCTTGGTCGTGGCCATTCCTTGCAGATCGAACAGGTTCGGTCGCGGCCCGATGATCGAGACCAGGCTCATCACCAGCTCCTCGCGGATCGGATCGATCGGCGGGTTGGTGACCTGCGCGAAGTTCTGCTTGAAGTAGGTGAACAGCGGCTTGGCCTTGTGCGACAGCGCCGAGATCGGCGTGTCGTTGCCCATCGAGCCCGCGGCTTCCTCGCCCGTGGCCGCCATCGGCGTCATCAGGATGGTGATGTCTTCCTGGCTGTAGCCGAACGCCTGCTGGCGATCGAGCAGGGACAGGTTGGAGCGCACGACGGTGGTCGGCACCTTCGGCAGCTCTTCCAGCACGATCTGGGTCCGCTCCAGCCACTCCTTGTAGGGATGGCTCTTGGCGAGCTCGGCCTTGATCTCGTCGTCCGGGATCAGGCGGCCCTGCTCGAGATCGACCAGCAGCATCTTGCCGGGCTGCAAGCGCCACTTGGTGATGATCTGGTCCTCGGGGATCGTCAGCACGCCCATCTCGGACGCCATCACGATGCGGTCGTCCTTGGTCACGAGATAGCGCGCCGGCCGCAACCCGTTGCGGTCGAGCGTGGCGCCGATCTGGCGGCCATCGGTGAAGGCGATCGCGGCGGGGCCGTCCCACGGCTCCATCAGCGCGGCATGATATTCGTAGAAGGCGCGGCGCTTCTCATCCATCAAGGGATTACCGGCCCACGCCTCCGGAATCATCATCATGACGGCGTGCGGCAGCGAGTAGCCGCCCTGCACCAGGAACTCGAGCGCGTTATCGAAGCAGGCGGTGTCCGACTGGCCTTCATAGGAGATCGGCCACAGCCGGTTGATGTCCTTGCCGTACAGCTCGGAGCTCACGGAGGCCTGGCGTGCCGCCATCCAGTTGGTGTTGCCGCGCAGCGTGTTGATCTCGCCATTATGCGCGATCATGCGGTAGGGATGCGCCAGCGACCACGCCGGGAAGGTATTGGTCGAGAAGCGCTGATGCACCAGCGCGAGCGCGCTCTCGAAGTCCTTCTCGTGCAGATCGGGGTAGTACTTGCCGAGCTGGTCGGCGAGGAACATGCCCTTGTAGATCACGGTGCGGCAGGACATCGAGCAAGGGTAATAGCCGGCGAGGCCGCGGTCGCGGCGCTGGTAGATCGCCTGCGAGATCGACTTGCGCAGGATGTAGAGCCGACGCTCGAACTCGTCCTCCGTCTTGGCCGTGCCGTTGCGGCCGATGAACACCTGCATGCAGGCGGGCTCGGTCGGCTTCACGGTGACGCCGAGCGAGGAATTGTCGGTCGGCACGTCGCGCCAGCCGAGCAGGGTCAGGCCCTCTTCCTTGATCTGGTCCGCGATGATGCTCTTGATGACGTTGCGCCAGGCGGTGTCGCGCGGCATGAACAGCGCACCGATGGCGTATTCGCCGGGCGCCGGCAGCGTAAAGCCGAGCTCCTTGGCCTTGCGGCTGAAGAAGGCGTGCGGGATCTGCACCAGGATGCCCGCGCCGTCACCGGCGCGGGGGTCGGCGCCGACCGCACCACGGTGCTCGAGGTTGCAGAGGATGCTCAGCGCATCCGAGACGATCTCGTGCGACTTCTTGCCCTTGATGTTGGCGATGAAGCCGACGCCGCAGGAATCCTTCTCGAGGGCGGGATCGTAGAGACCCTCGGCTTTTGGGCGCGAATTGTGCTCCTGAATCGGGTCGGTCGTTTTCGAGGCGACCGTCGCCGACAGCTCTTCTGCCACGATGTTTGCGCGCTCGAATTGCGACCCGTTCATTGTTCTGTCCTCTCCATGCGGCAAGCTGCCTCACCGCCATCTTCGGCGCACCTTGGGCGTTCCGCGGCACCCGCCTCTGGGTCACCGCTCGTCCGCTGCGAGCCGCATTTTCTTAAATTCAGGCCTAGGCGCTCCTCGTCCCCGAGAACGGCTTTGCCTGGTAGCTTGCCGACGCTCGAGAGCACCGGTTTTCGCTGCAATCCCTGTGCCGGAACCGCCAGCAAAATTGAGACAGTCTTCCTGTCCTAACCATCACCTTGCCAAATTTTTGTCTAGCACACAAGCGTGCGGAAGTCGCGATTCCCGATATGTCAATCAATCGCTTTCCGAAAGTTGCGCAGCCCCGGTTTTGGAGCAAACGCGCCCTGATCCGGCCCTGTGGACGCCGGAATCCCGAATGAAGCTTCGGATCAACCCTTCGGAAGGCGCGCCCCGCCGCAAGAAGCGAAAGAGGGCGGCTACCGGAGGGTCTGACAGGAGCGTCTCGATCATGAAGTTTTTCACAGGATGTGTGGCGGCCGCCGCGCTGGTGCTGGCTGCAAGTGCGGGACACGCCCAGGTTCCCGCGAGCGGTACGGTTGGAGGGGCGGTGATCGCGGTGTCGGATTTCGATGGACCCGTGGCATCGCCGGAGGCCACCCCGCCGCCGCGTTACGGTTACGGCTACGATTACGAGGAACGGGGTCCGGCGCCGGTATTGTTGCCGTCAACGGAGGTTTACGCGGTGCTGCGTGAAAACGGCTTCTCGCCGCTCGGCGTTCCGCGCCTGCACGGCAGCGTCTATACCATCGCGGTGATCGACCATCGCGGCGACGATGGCCGGCTGGTGATCGACGCCCGCGATGGACGGATCATCCGCTTTCTGCCGGCTTCCGATGCTTACGGCATGGCGCCGCCCTATGAGGAGCGGGCGGTCGGCTCTTACGGCCCGCAAACCGCGCTGCCGCCGCCGACCATGATCCGCAGCGGCCCGCCGCGCCCGCCGGCCTCGATCCCGCATGTTGCCAAGCGCGCCGTGCCGCTGCCCAAGGCGGCTGCGCCGCGTAGCGAGGCGCCGGTCGCGGCGGCGAAGCCGGTCGAGCCCACGGCACAGCAGGCGCGGGCGCCGGAGGCTCAGCCCGCTCAGGCGCAATCTGCCCAGCAGACCGCGGCCGTACAGGCAAAGGCCGCCGAGGCCGCAGCGCCGACAGTCGCTCAGGCCAAGCCGGGTCCGACGATCCTGCCGACACAGGAGATTCCGGCTGCGCAAGGGCTGGATTAGCGAGGTGGTGCGTTGGGGTAATGGGTCCTGGCTCCCGTGCGCAATGGCGCACTAGGCCAGGACGACATTGGAGCAAAACAAAAGGCGCCCGAATAACTCAGGCGCCTTTTGCATTCACGCAATCACCTTAGCTCCGCGGATACCCCGCCGCGTCCAGGATCAAGTTCGCCACCTCCTTCGGATGTGACACCAGCGAGAGGTGGCCGGCGTCGAGCTCGATCGTAGTGGCGTTCATGCGCTTGGCGAGGAAGCGTTCGAGATCGGGGTTGATGGTGTAATCGTTCTTCGACACCGCGTACCAGCTCGGCTTGGCGTGCCATGCGGCTTCCGTGGTGCGGCCGGCAAAGATCGAGGCGGCCGTCGGCCACTGCACGGCGTAGAGCTCCTTCGCCTGCTCCGGCTTCACGCCGTTGGCAAAGTATTTCAGGAACGCGTCTTCCGAAAGTTTTGTGTAGCCGTCGCGCTCGACGATGCCGGCGCGCGCCGGTCCCGTCGGAAACTGTTTTGACAGCGCGACGAAATCCTCGTTCGCGTCGGGCGCGCGTGCGGCGACATAGACGAGGCCGGTGACCTTCGGGTCGGTGCCGACCTGGCTGATCACGGTGCCGCCCCAGGAATGCGCGACCAGCACGGTCGGGCCGTCCTGCTCGGCCAGCGCCCGCTTGGTCGCCTCGACGGAATCGGCAAGCGAGGACAGCGGATTCTGCACGGCCGTGACATGCAGGCCTGCAGCCTGCAGGATCGGGATCACCTCCGACCAGCTCGAGCCGTCGGCCCAGGCGCCGTGCACCAGCACCACGTTCTTCGCCTTCACCGTCTGCGGTGTCTGGGCATGAGCAAGGTTGAGGGGAGCCGCCAAGAGGCTCGCGGCGACGAAAAGGCTGCGCCAGAGTGACATGATGTTTCTCCGTCTTGTTTGGGGTCGATGCCCAAAGGACGGCGCGCGAGGCCGCAGCGTTACACCTTCACCGTTCTGTGATGCAGTGCAAAAAAACGCCCCGGGGCACCGGGGCGTTTTCGCAACCTGGAAGTCGTTTGGATTGGTCGCCTGGCTTAGGCGGCTTGCGCGGCCGAGTTCTCGATCACCTGCGCCTTCGCGCCGGCATTGATCGCGATCTGGCGCGGCTTCTTGGCCTCGGGAATCTCGCGGACGAGGTCGACGTGAAGCAGCCCATTCTCGAGCGAAGCGTCCTTCACCTGCACGAAGTCGGCAAGCTGGAAGGCGCGCTCGAACGCACGCGCGGCGATGCCGCGGTAGAGCACTTCGGATTTCGAGTTCTCGCCTGCGACTTTCTCGCCCTTGATCGTCAGCGTGTTTTCCTTCGCGACGATGGAGAGCTCATCCTTGGCAAAGCCCGAGACCGCAACGGTGATGCGGTAGGCGTTCTCGCCGGTACGCTCGATGTTGTAAGGGGGGTAGCCGGGGCTGCCGTCCGAGCTGGCCTGGTCGAGCAGGTTGAAGAGACGGTCGAAGCCGACGGTGGAACGATAAAACGGGGTGAGATCGTAGGTACGCATGGTCAAGTCCTCCATTGAGCGACTGTTTAGGTGACCCGCCCGCCATCGGGCCGGGCTTTCGTCTGTGTGCAGCCTGATGTTCCGGTTCCGAAACACTGGTAGCGGCCTGCACGAAGGTGATATGGGTGGAACGAGACGGCGTTCAAGAGGGCGGGATAGGCGCCTTTTCGGCGCTCCCGCCCCTTGATTTCTAGCACTTCCAATCATGACGCTGGTCTCGATCCCGTCCAATCCCGTCCCCGAAAACGTCGTCAGCGGCACCATCAAGACACCCGATGGCGCCGAGCTGCGCTTTGCGCGGTGGGCGCCGCCGGCGAACCGCAAGGGCACCGTCTGCGTCTTCACCGGGCGCAGCGAGCAGATCGAGAAATATTTCGAGACGGTGCGTGACTTGCGCGATCGCGGCTTTGCGGTGGCGATGATCGACTGGCGCGGGCAGGGCCACTCGTCGCGCCGTCTGCGCGATCCGCGCAAGGGCTATGTGCGCGACTTCTCCGATTTCGAGATCGACGTCGAGACCTTCGTGCAGCAGGTGGTGCTGCCGGATTGCCCGCCGCCCTTCTTCGCGCTGGCCCACTCCATGGGCGGCACTGTGCTGCTGCGGGTGGCGCATGCCGGCAAGCGCTGGTTCGACCGCATGGTGCTGTCGGCGCCGATGATCGACCTGCCCGGGCGCACCACCTCGTTTCCGGTGCGTGCGCTGCTCAAGACGATGCGCCTGCTCGGGCAGGGCGGCCGTTACGTTCCCGGCGGCAGCGACCGCCTCACCGGGCTCGATCCCTTCATCAACAATCCCCTGACCAGCGACCCGGTGCGCTATGCGCGCAATGCCGCGATCCTGGAGGAAGACCCGACGCTCGGACTGGCGTCACCGACGGTCGCCTGGGCCGATACCGCCTTCCGCGCGATGCACATTTTCAAGCGCGTGAACTACCCTTCTCAGATCCGCCAACCGATCCTGATGCTGGCGGCGTCCAACGACACCGTGGTTTCGACCGCGGCGATCGAGGAGTTCGCCTATCACTTGCGCGCCGGCTCTCATCTCGTGATCGCCGGCTCCAAGCACGAGATCCTCCAGGAGCAAGACCGCTACCGCTCCCAGTTCTGGGCCGCCTTCGACGCCTTCGTGCCGGGCACGCCGCTGTTCAAGTGAGGATCTTCGTCATGCCGGGCTTGTCCCGGGCATCCACGTTCCTGGTGCCGCAGCAAAGATCGTGGATCGCCGGGACAAGCCCGGCCATGACGACGAGGTCATTCACAGCGTCTTCAGATACTCGATCAGGTCGTAGCGCTCCTGCTCCTTGAGCACGCGGCCGATGGTGCCGTCCTTTCCGGGGCCCGGTGTGCCGTCGAACGAGTGGCCGGCATTGCTGTTGCCGAACAACTCGGTGCCATCAGACGCCCGCGTCGAGAAACGCGACTGCCCGGTCTTGCAGCTCTCACCGTCAGAGACCGCGAAGCCGACCTGCTTCGGATCATAGTCGCGATCACCGCCCATGCAGAACGATTTGGGACGCTCGGCCGCAGGGCTCAGCATCCAGTAGAGCGAGGGCACCGATCCGTTGTGCAGATAAGGCGCGGTGGCCCAGACGCCGTTGAGCGGGCGCGCACGATACCAGGGCCGCGGCTCCTTCTTGTCGGGCGGTTGCGGACCGGGATTGGGGCAGTTCTTGCGCTCACCCCACCAGGCCTGCTGAACCTTCGGGTCGATCTTCGCATCGTCCATCGCCTTGCGGGCGACGATGTCGACGAGCACCATCAGCCCAAGCGAGTACGGCATGTCGGTCGAAGAAACATCCGGCAGATTACAGTTCCACCAGGCATTGAGCTTCTGCGAGGGATCGAGCTTGAGAAAGCCCGGTACCTGAATCGTCCGCGTCTCCAGCACGCTGGCCTGAGCGGGATCGGTCCCCATGCCTTTGACGCTTTTCTGGACCTCGTTCAGGAATTTGTCGGCGCCGATGGTCTCCCAGCGCGACGAGGACCAGATGCTTTGATCCGGAAACTCGGCGTCGAACACGGGATCGTTGACCGGCCCGAGATGGCATTCGGCACAGAGTTGCGCGTACAGCTTGCGGCCGTTCTTGACGCGCTCACCATCGATCTTCCAGGCGTCATCACCGAAGATGTCCGACGGCCATTTCGGCGATGTCAGCCCGGAGAGCTGCTTTTTCGGATAGGGCGGCGACCCCTTCAGCAGATCCTCGATCCAGTTCAGATTCTTGGTATCCATCGACGAGCGGAACAGCCTGTCCTTGGGCGTAGTGTCGGACAGATTGAGCAGCGCGGTCACGCCCAGCGCTTCGCCGGCATTGCGGATCAGCGGTTGCTCGATGGACGCGTCATATTGCGCGTATTTGAGCCAGGGTACGGTCCAGATCGGCGGGAAACTGACCGGCGCGTCCTTGGCGTGCAGATTCTTCTCGAAGCCGCTGAGGCCGCTGAGCGCCATGTCCTGGGCGAACACCTGATTGCCGATGCGGTTGAGCGCGTCGAGACGGCCGTATCCTTCCTCTGTGTCCTGCTGTGGCTCTTGCCGCTTCGTCTTCTCGTTGAACCTCGTCTTGCCCTCGATGGTTTTCGCGTAGGTCTTCTCCCAGTCGATCAGGAACGTGCTGATCGCACGCAGCTTCTGCTTCAGCGCATCGCGGTCCGCATCGCTGGCCGAGGCGCCGAGCACGCGATCGGCGAAGCGCGTGAACCGACCCGGGACGTAGAGCGTGTAGGCGATCGACAGGCCGGTCGTGACCTCGAGCTTCCTGAGGTCGGTCATTGCCGGGCCGCCGTCGAAGCGGATGTCGATGCCCTTGTAGTGGATCTGGCCGGTGTGGCAGGCGGCGCAGGTCAGGCCGATCCGGTCCTCGCCGATCTGGCCGGTCGCAGGATCGGGAACGCCCGTCATCCGCGCGAAGCCGACGGGCAGGCCGTCGACGTTTTCGGCCTGGCGCCCCCAGTTCACCGGCGGATCCCAGAGCCGCGCCGGCACCGGCTTCGTCTTGTCATAGACGTTGGCATAGCCGAACCGGCGCAGCGTGGCATCGTCGGTGTCGATCGTCTGCGGGCTCGGGATGAAGCCGAAGCGCTGCAGATGGTCGCTGTCGTGCAGCATGCCGGGCTTTGCGAAGAAATGAAGCCGCGGCTGCTCGAGCGCCATGAACCAGCGGTAGGGCACCGGGAAGGTCGCGGTGCCCTGGCTGGCGTGATGAAACCAGTGCCGGTCCTCCAGCGCCCAGTTCTGCTCGAGCCAGTATGCGGCCCGGGGCTCGACGTGCTCTGGCAATGGCGGCGCCACCAGGTCGCCGAAGATGCCTGGCAGCATCGGCTGGAATTGATCCGGAAAGCGCAGCGCCACGACACCAAAGACGAGAAGAGCAGCAACGAGTCCGCCGGCAGCGCGCAAGATCAGCGAGGGCGGGGTGACCGGCTGGCTGACGACTCGCTGGGTGATCCTGTCAGGGAATTTGCGCTCGTTGAACAATGTCCTCACCTCGGCCACGCAGAGATAGCGGTCATCACCCTGACCCTTGCCCATGATCTTGAGCAGGATCGGCCATTCGAACTTCATCAGGATCGGGTAGTACCAGCGCGCTTGCTTGCCGGCGCGCTTGAGATTGTCCTTCATGAAAGTCTGGATTTGCGAAGCGTTGAGGCCGGTCTCGGTGCCGCCGCCATCGGGATCGGTATAGGTGCCGCCGAAGCTGGCGAGACGCGCAATCTCGTCCTCGTTGACGCGCCCGTCGATGCCGAGGATGCGCGAGCCGGCACCGAGCTTATCGAGCGGACCGCCGCGCAGCATATCGAGCTGCGCGCCCCAGAAGATGCTCTGCAGGATGTGACAGGCGCCGTTGGCGATCAGCGCGACGCCGCGCACCTGGATGCGGGCCGAAACCTTCTTCAGCCCCGCCTCGCCGCTTGCATTGGCGATGGTCTGTGACAGCGTCCGGAGCGGGACGGTGCCGCCATCGACGAAGCCTTCGCCGACGAGGCCGCGCAGGAACGGACAGGGATTGTTCGGGGAGACCTGGATCGAGGGGTCGAAGGGCGGCTTCGAAGCGCGGTCATGCATGGCCCAAATCCTGAAAACGGCGAATCGCAAAAAAAGACGCGCCGATCAAGCGCGGAAAGTCCTAACAAACCGACAGCAAGCTATTCTACTTCAGCGTGCAATGAAGTGTGGCTGATTTCACTGTCGTGTCAACACCGCGGGCGCGCGCAGCTTGCCGCGAAGTGCGGGATCGCGACCCGTCAGGATTCGGCGGCGCGTTTGAGCTGGCCCTGGACCAGGGTCAGCTTGCCCAGCGGCACGCCCGCCTTCAGCAGCCCCTCGCGGTAATGGGCGATGTCCTCGGGCCGCTTCCAGTGGAAATTGCGCAGGTGACGATCGACGTTCAGGGTTGGGTAGTTGCCCATGAGCACGGTGGTAGCCTCGGCCGCCTCGCTGCTCCGGCCCAGTTGCGCCAGCGCCGCGGCGCGGATCGCCAGCGCCTGCATGTGGTTCGGGTTGATGTAGAGCTGCTCGCGGGCCCATGACAGCGTCGCATCATATTGGCGCAGAAGGTAATGACTGAAGGCGTTCAGCGCGGCCCATTGGTAGCGCGGATCGCTGTTGTCGCGCTGCGAGGCCATCGAGAACAGCTCGATCGCTTCGCGGTGCTCGCCGATGATGAAATGGCAGATGCCGAGCACCCCGCGCGCGCCGTTGTCGTAGGGGTTGAGGGCGACCGCGCGCTTGGCGGCGTCCATCGCGGCCTCATAATGGCCTTCCATGCCGTGGGCCCAGGACAGGATCGAGAACGCGAACGAGGACCGCGGGTCGAGCCGGACGCTGGTTTCGGCGAGATGCATCGCCTCGGCCCACATCTCCCGCGTGCCCTTGACCCAGCCGAACTGGATGCTCTGGATCTGGATCGTGGCGAGATAGGCATGCGCGATCGACAGCTTGGGATCGAGCCGGATGGCCTCCCGGAACAGGTCGATGGCGGCGGCGAGATCTTCCTTGGTCTGCCGGTAGTAATGGGACAGTCCCTTGAGGAAGCGATCCCAGGCGCTCACGTCGGTCGAGAGCCGCGCAGGCGCCGAGGCTTCGGCACGAACGATCTCGGTGGCGATGGCGGCGGACAGGTTGGTCGTGATCTCGTCCTGCATCGCGAAGAGGTCGCCGATGTCGCGGTCGTAGCGGCCGGTCCAGAGCTGCTCGCCGGTTTCCGGTGCGATCAGCTCGGCGGTGACGCGGATCTTGGCGCCGGCGCGCCGCACCGAGCCCTGGATCAGATAGGAGGCGTCGATCTCGCGCGCGATCAGGCGCGTGCTCACATTCTTGCCCTTGAAGGCGAAGGTCGAGTTGCGGCTCAGCACGCGATAGAAGGATTGCAGCGACAGCGCGTGGATCAGATCCTCGGTGAGACCGTCGGAGAAATATTCATCCTGAGCGTCGCTGAGATTGGTGAAGGGAAGCACGCCGACGATCGCGGTGCGGTACTGCTGCGAAAGCGCGGATGCTTCCCGCAGCTCGGGCGCGAGCGCCGGCGCGCCCTCGGGCATCCAGGTAAAGACCCCGACCGCATCCTTGATGTTCTTGAAGCGGTGGTCGCCGGCGTCAGTCAACGGCACGGCGAGATGCTTGCTCGCCTCCCGATAGGCCTTGGCCGAGATCGCGAAGCCGCCGGGGCTCGCCACGGATTCGAGGCGGACGGCAATATTGACATCGTCGCCGAAGACCTCGTCCTCGTCGGCGATGACGTCGCCCATATGGATGCCGAGCCGGAATTGCATGGCGCGGTCGGCAGGGAGATGGTGGTTGCGCTCCGCCATCAGCGTCTGCATCGCGATCGCAGCTTCAGTCGCGCCGACGATGGAGGCGAACTCCAGCAGGAAGCCATCGCCGGTGTTCTTCACGACGCGGCCGCCGTGATTGAGGATGATGGGGTGAATCGCGGCGCGATGGGCCTTGAAGGCGGCATGGGTGCCGGCCTCGTCGCTGCCCATCATGCGCGAATAGCCGGCGACATCGGCGCAGACGATGGCAGCCAGACGTCTTTCCATATCCGCAAAGCTCCAGGGGATAGGGGACCGGCCACGACGTGGCAGTCGCCTCGAATCCCGCATTTCAAGAACCCTGCCCTTATAAAGCAGATGTGGCCGAGCGGAAGTATGATCCGCATTGCAAATTCGAGGTAAATCCTAGGCAATCCCGGAGATGGACGGGGACGGGAGAACCGACTAAGCGGAACCTGGACGGGGCGGCGGGAGGCAGCTTGCATGCTGGGTATTCACGAAATCGGGCTTTTCATCCTGTCTGGCGTGCTGCTCAACATCACGCCGGGGCCGGATTCGGTCTATGTGATCGGCCGCAGCATGCAGATGGGCTGGCGGGGCGGCGCCGCTGCTGCCTTCGGCATCAGTTGCGGCTGTTTTGTCCATGTCGCGAGCGCGGCGATCGGGCTTTCGGCCCTGCTGATGGCATCGTCCACCGCGTTCTCGATCCTGAAGCTGGTCGGCGCGGCCTATCTCGTCGTGACCGGGCTTCAGATGCTGTGGTCGCGCCCGATACTGGCCTCAAGCGTCGACGAGCCGGTGCGGAGTTCATTGCGGCGGGTCTTCCTCCAGGGCGTCTTCACCAACGCGCTCAACCCCAAGGTCGCGCTGTTCTTCCTGGCCTTCCTGCCGCAATTCGTCGCAGCCAATGCGCCGCACAAGCCGCTCGCCTTCCTGACGCTCGGCCTGATCTTCATCTTTACGGGCACGCTGTGGTGCCTCGTGCTCGCCGCGTTCGCGGCCAAGGCCGCCAACCGGCTGCGTCAGTCCGAGGGCGCGATCGCCTGGATCAACCGCGCGCTCGGCGGTCTCTTCATCTATCTCGGCATCCGCGTTGCCATGCTGGAGACGCGGTAACTTCCTTCAAGCGAACTCCTTCGCCAGCGCGCTGCCGGCGAGATACAGGCCGAGCAGGATCATCGCGATCAGGAACCAGCGCCGAAACGCTTCGGCCGGCATCCGTGCACGCACTGACTGGCCGATATACATGCCGGCGAAGGCCATAGCCATGGCGATGGCTCCAGGCACGGCATTGGCGGGGGTCAGCAATCCGCCGGCGGTCAGGTTGAACGCGAGCGCGAGCGTCGCGGTGGTGAAGAACACGCCTAGTGCCTGCACCAATTCGTCCTTCTCCATGCCGATCGCCTGCATGAATGGCATCGAGGGGATGACCTGCACGCCGGTCGAGGCCGAGATCACCCCGGTGACGAGGCCGACTACGCCGCCTACCCATTTCTCGTTCTGCGGCGCGACGCGGAAGTGGAATTTGCTCAGCCCGATGATGGCGTAAACAACGAGCAGGATGCCGAGCACGATCGTGCCGTAGCGCGCATGGGGGCCGGTCAGCGCGCCGGCATTGAGCCAGCAGCCGACCACGGTGCCGATCATCAGCGGCCACAGCCGCCGCAGGATGTCGCGCAAATACGGGCCGACGAAGGTCTGCCAGATGTTGGTGATGATGGCCGGCACGATCACGATGGCGATGGCGCGGCTCGGGGCCATGCTCACGGCGAGCAGGCCCATGGACACCGTCGGCAGGCCGAGTCCGACCACGCCCTTGACGAATCCGGCGAGCAGGAAGACGGCGGCGATGAGGATGAGCAGCGGGTCGGTCATATCTGCACATTGACCGAAGCCGCGATCAGGCACAATCTGGAGGTTACGGAGAGAGCCTTCGTCTTTGACGAAGGCTTAGGAGAACCGCCATGCGCTTCGACCTCGTCGACCTCCAGCTCTTCATCGCGGTCGCCGACCAGCGCAGCATCACCCGCGGCGCGGAGCGCTCGCACCTGGCGCTGGCCTCGGCCAGCGCGCGCATCAAGGGGCTCGAGGACGCGCTCGGCGTCGCGCTGCTCAAGCGCGGGCGCCGCGGCGTGGAGTTGACCGCGGCCGGTGAGAGCCTGCTCGATCATGCGCGGCTGGTCATCCACCAGATCGACGCCATGCGCGGCGATCTCGCCAGCTATGCGAGCGGCGTGCGCGCCAGCGTGCATTTCCTCGCCAACACGTCGGGCCTGTCGGAGCATCTGCCGAAGGCGCTCGCCGGTTTCCTGCGAGAGCATCGCGATGTCGCCATCGACATCGAGGAGCGCGAGAGCACCGATATCGCGGCGGCGATCACCGCCGGTGCCGCCGATCTCGGCTTTGCCGCCGAGCACGCGCTGCCGGAGCATATCGAACGCTTCCCCTTCAGCGAGGATCGCCTGACGCTGGTGACCTCGCGCCGTGGCCCGTTCGCCGGCCGCCGCCAGATCGATTTCCAGGAGGCGGGGGCTTGCGAGTTCGTCGGGCTCACCAGCGCCACCGCGCTGCAGATGCACATTTCGAAGCACGCCGCGCGGCTCGGCATGCGCCCGCATTTCCGCGCGCGCCTGCGCGATTTCGACGCGATCTGCCAGATGGTCGCCGCCGATGTCGGCGTAGCCCTCGTGCCTGAAGCTGCCGCACGCCGCTGCGCCAAGACCATGCCGCTCGCCATGGTCCGCCTGCGTGACAATTGGGCCAACCGTCGCCTCGTGATCTGCGCGCGAAACTTCAAGGCGCTGTCAAGGCCGGCCAAGATGCTGGTGGAGCATTTGCGGGCGGAGGCGATGTGAGCTCTTCGCTTACCCCCTCCAGGCCCCTCCAGGGGAGGGTAAGCACGACTACTTCGCCGTCTCCACGCCCGCGTCCTTGATCACTTTTGCCCACTTGCTGGTCTCGTCGGCGATGAAGCCGCGAAAATGCTCCGGCTCGTCGCCGATCAGCGTCGCGCCCTGTGCGGCAAGCTTCTCCTTCACCGCGGGATCCGCCATGGCCTTGGTCGCGAGAGCATGCAGCGCCGCGACGATCTCCCTCGGCGTGCCCTTGGGCGCCACCATGCCATACCAGTTCTCGACGCGCAGATCGGGAAAACCGGCTTCCGAAAGAGTCGGCACGTCAGGCGCGGTCGGTGCGCGTTCGGCGGAGCCGACCGCGATCGGCTTCAGCGCGCCGGCCTTGACCTGTGGCAGCAGCACCGGCAGGTCGAGGAAGGTCATCTGCACCTGCTGGCCCAGGAGATCGTTCACGGCCGGAGCGGCGCCGCGATAGGGCACGTGCACGACGTCGATCTTTGCCGTCAGCTTGAACAATTCGCCGGCGAGGTGCGGCAGGCTGCCGGGGCCGGAGGAGGCGAAGTTGAGCTTGCCCGGCTGCGCCTTGGCGAGCGCGATCAATTCGCCGATGTCCTTTGCGGGCACGTTGGTGGCCACCACAAGCATTTCCGGCACGGTCGCAACCAGCGTCACCGGTGTGAGATCCGCCTGCGTGTCATAGGCGACTTTCTCCATGCTCGGGCTGATCGCGAGCGCGCCGGCTGAGGAGATCGCGATGGTGTAGCCGTCAGGCGGGGCCTTCGAAACCGCATCGGTGCCGAGCACGCCGCCCTGGCCGCCGCGATTGTCGATCAGCACCGGCTGTCCTGAGAGTTCCGACATGCGCTGCCCGATCACCCGCGCGATGATGTCGTTGGGGCCGCCGGCCGGGAACGGCACGATCAGCTTGATCGGTTTGGCCGGAAAACGCTGTGCCGATGCCAATGACGGCGGCAGCAGGAACAATCCCAAGAACAATAGAAGCCATTCAACGAGCAGCCTGCGTGAGACGGTCATGCAAGCCCTCCGCGCGCTTGTTATTGGTTCAACAGCCTCAAGGCTTCTTCGTGAACCCGCGCGTCGCCGGCCGCGATGATGCGGCCGCCGGCCTGGGCCGGCTTGCCTTCCCAGGTGGTGACGACGCCGCCGGCGCCGGTCACGATCGGAATCAGCGCTGCGATGTCATAGGACTTCAGCTCGGTCTCGACCACGAGGTCGACGTGCCCGGCCGCGAGCATGCAATAGGAGTAGCAATCGCCGCCATAGCGCGACAGCCGCGCGCCGCGCTCGATGCGGCCGAAGATGGCGCGGTCGCTCTCGTTCATGAGCAGCGGGCTGGTGGTGTAGGTCGTGGCTTCCGACAGCGAAGCGCAGCGGCGGACCTGGAGCCGGCGCTCGCCGGAGGGCCCTTTGTAATGGGCCGAGCCATTGTCGCCGGAAAAGCGCTCGCCGATGAAGGGCTGGTGCATCATGCCGAATACCGGCGTGCCCTTGTGCAAGAGCGCGATCAGCGTCCCCCAGATCGGAAAACCGCCGATGAAGGATTTGGTGCCGTCGATGGGGTCGAGCACCCAGACGTAGTCGGCGTCCTCGCGCTCGTTGCCGAATTCCTCGCCGACGATGCCGTGCTGGGGAAAGTTGGCCTTGATCAGCCGCCGCATCACGGCCTCGGCGGCGCGGTCGGCCTCCGTCACCGGGTCGAAATCCTTGGTCTTGCTCTTGTCGTCGATCGACAGCGAGGTGCGGAAGAACGGCAGGATGGTTTCGCCGGAGACGGTGGCGAGCCGTCCGATGAAGGCGGAGAAGTCGATCACCGTCACAGGCCGAATCCTCGAAGCGAAGGTTGGATGAACGCGCCTCCTGCCTAGCTCAATTCGCCTGCCGCGTGCAGCGCTGTCTTGATTTTGCTCCCTGGTATTTTGGATGCCGAGCGCGCTGCCTCATCCCAGTCATCTCCTGGCCAAATATCGATCACAGAGTTGAAAACTTAGTTCCGCACTTGCCTTGTTTGTATGCAAATGACTATCAACCCATTGAATTTCCTTATCAAAGAAACTGAATCTGGGTTTCTCTGGAAGCAACTGAGCCATGTGAGAATTGCATGGGAAACCGCTCAAAAGCCCTTGCACTTTGTGCGGCGCGGTCGCATATTGTTGCGGTGCGGTAGCGCTTGGCGTTACCGCTGCCCTCCTTGGGCGTTTCCTCCCTAGACTTGGGCCGCTTCTTCATCAGAAGCGGCCCTTTTTTCTTGGCGCCTCTGCTTTCATTTCAAGGCGCGCAAGCTTGCAAAGCGAAGACGCCATCGCGCCATTCGCAGACAATATCATTGGACGGAGAAGAGCCGGGTCCTATTCCGCCGCGGCCTGGAACGGGCCGAGATCGGCGAACGGAATCGTGGTTGCCAGTACGTCGGCGAGAACGCCGAAGTCGGAGGCCACTTGTGCAAAGCGCGCGCTCCGCTCGCGCCGCCGCTCGTCCATGTAGATCGCGCGATTGAGCTCGAGCTGTACGGCGTGCAGGCCGCTTGCGGGATTGCCGTAATGTTCGGTGATGAAACCGCCGGCATAGGGCTTGTTGCGGCCGATCGAATAGCCGAGCCCTGACAAGGTCTCCTCGACGCGATCGGGAAGCAGCGGCGTACAGCTCGTGCCGTAGCGATCGCCGATCACGATGTCGGGCCGGCGCGGCTCGTCCCTGCTGACGCCGACCGAAGGCATCGAGTGGCAGTCGACCAGCACCACGGTGCCGAACATCTGGTGCACCTTGTTGATGAGCCGGCGCAGCGCACGATGATAGGGCTTGTAGAGCATCTCGATCCGCCCCAGCGCGTCGTCGACCAGGATGCGGTCGCGATAGATCTCCTGGCCATCGCCGACCACGCGCGGAATGGTGCCGAGGCCGCCCGCGACCCGCATCGACCGGGTGTTGGCGAAGCTCGGCAGCCGTCCGGCGAACATGCGGGGATCGAGCTCATAGGGCTCGCGGTTGACGTCGACATAGGAGCGCGGAAAGTTGACCCGCACCGTCGGAAAGCCGCGCTCGCTCAAATGGCCGATCAGCTCGTCCATGAACGAGTCTTCCGAGCGCCGCAGCGTCGGCAGGTCGATCCGTGACGCCGCCAGGAATTCGTCCGGATAGGTCGAGCCGGAATGGGGCGAGTTGAAGATGATAGGCGCGCGCCATTCGGCGGGCTCGAAGATCTCGAAGGCTGGCCACATGTCGCCGTCAAACCGGGTCATCTTCTCAGGCTTCGTCCCTTCGCGCCGGGATCTGGCAGGGACCAGATCGCATCGATTCGGCCGGTCGAGCGGCTCTTATGTGTCGTCATTGTCCGGAATCGCAACCATTCTGCCAAGCGAAAAGATGCGAAGAGCGCTGGAACACGTCTTAACCGTGCAGCTATCGCGGCGGCGATCAGTCGATTCGGCTCGATTGATTCGGAGCCCATTCCGGTTCACAAAGAGCCGGCAGCGCAGCCGGCCCAAGGTAAAGATTTTCACCCCAAATTTACCCTCTGTCGGGCTTAGTGACCTCTGCTGATATCCTCTGGGGATTCGACGTTTCCTGCCATGCCAAAGATCCTGCTCGCCGAAGACGACAACGACATGCGCCGTTTCCTGGTCAAGGCGCTGGAAAACGCCGGTTTTCAGGTCTCGTCCCACGACAACGGCATGGCCGCCTATCAGCGGTTGCGGGAAGAGCCGTTCGAGATGCTGCTCACCGACATCGTGATGCCGGAGATGGACGGGATCGAGCTCGCCCGCCGCGCCTCGGAACTCGACCCCGACATCAAGATCATGTTCATCACCGGCTTCGCGGCGGTCGCCCTGAACTCGGATTCGGACGCCCCCAAGAACGCCAAGGTGCTGTCCAAGCCCGTGCACCTGCGCGAATTGGTCAGTGAAGTGAACAAGATGCTGGCGGCCTAAATCGGCCCCCTTCCGTCCTTGCGCCGGGTCCCCTGAGCCGTTATAGGGACCCCACCGATGAAATGACCTCTAGGGCACGTAGCTCAGCGGGAGAGCACTACCTTGACATGGTAGGGGTCACAGGTTCGATCCCTGTCGTGCCCACCATCCTTGGCTCGCGAAGCGAGAGAAGGATGCCACGCCGAAGCCCAAAGGGCGCAGGCGGGCTGCCGCCGCGAGCTTCGGCTCGGCAAGCCACCCAAATCTCGACGTAAGCCCGTCCGGCGTCGCTCGCAGAGCGAAGACGGACTGGTGCCGCCAGCTTGGTTTCCTGGAACGCCCCGAGACCCCCCGGCATTGTACCGCCATGCCGAAGCCCTCCACAAAATCCTTCAAGCGCGGCGATCACGTCAGCTGGAATTCCGAGGCCGGCCGGGTACGCGGCCATATCCTGCGCGTCCACACCGGGGATGTCGACTACAAGGGCCACACTCACCATGCGAGCCCGGACGATCCGCAATACGAGATCAAGAGCGACACGACCGATCACGTCGCCCTGCACAAGGGCCGGGCATTGCGGTTGCTGCGAAGCTGAGCGGCACAGCGGGAGTCGACGAGCTGCCCATGGCCCATCCCTTCTTCACCATCGGCCATGCCAGACGCTCGATCGAGGAATTCGTCGAATTGTTGCAGGGCACCTCGGTCAGCTTCGTCGCCGACGTTCGCACCGTGCCCCGCTCGCGGACCAACCCGCAGTATAATCGCGAGACGCTGCCGCAATCGTTGGCGGCTGTTTCGATCGGCTATGAGCACATCGCCGCTCTCGGCGGCCTGCGCAGCCGCACGCGCGAGGTGCCGCGCGAGACCAATGCGTTCTGGCAGAACGGCAGCTTTCACAATTACGCTGACCACGCCATGAGCGCGGCCTTTCGCGACGGCCTCGCTCATTTGCGCGAGCTCGGGCGTACCCGGCGCTGCGCCATCATGTGCGCGGAAACATTGTGGTGGCGATGCCACCGGCGGCTCATCACGGACTACTTGCTCGCAGCCGGCGAGACCGTGTTTCACATTCTCGGACCCGGGCAGGTCGAACAGGCTGAAATGAATCCGGCGGCGCGGCTCGTGCCTGACGGCCGCCTGGCCTACCCGGCTGAGAATTAGCCAATCCTCGCCAGCGCGCTCATGCGAGGCAGCATCGTGTTCAATTCGTCTTGTACCCGTTGCCGCGCAGCACGTCCTTCAGGCCCGTCGGATAGAGGCTCGGTCCGCCATCCAGGTCGAGATCGGCAAGGTCGAACCAGCGGGCGACGATCTCTTCTCCGTTGTCCTCGCGGAAGTCGATGCGGTCCTGGCCGGCGAAGGCGCCCTCTGGAAACGCGACCTCCGCGACGAACATCACCTCGTGGCCGGTCGATCCCTCATGCACAAAAATGTTCTCCAGCAACAAGGGCTCGCTGGCGATGGTGACGTCGATGCCGAGTTCTTCGTTGAATTCCCGCACGAGCGCCGCGTGCCAGCTCTCGCCGAACTCGATCTCGCCGCCGAGCGGGCGCACGCCCTTGATCCGGCCCGCATCGTCGCGCACCTCGGCTGCCAGCAGCCGCCCGTCGCGCCAGTGCAGGCCGATTGCGACGACGCGGATGCGGGGATGTGGCCGCCATGTGCTCATGGGGAAGCGTTATCGCGCGCACCGCCGCTGCGCAATACGCGCAGGCGAGCCTCGTCGGGCTCCCTTCGAGCTGAGTATGATTGCCGCCGTTCGGTCGTAGACCCGACGATCGGTGATCGACGCGGCGACAGGCGGCCTCATGTAACGAGATATTTGGCGACCGCCGCCTCATCCCACGCGATACCGTTGCCGGGCTCTTCGCTCGGCAGTGCAAAGCCGTCCTTGATCTGCAGCCGCGTTGCCAGCACCGCATCGGCCCAGTCGACATATTCCAGCCAATGTGCGGTCTGCGTCACGCAGAGCAAATGCGCGCTCACCTCCGAGAACAGATGCGTCGACATCTCGATGCCGGCGGCATGCGCCAGCGCGGCGGCGCGAAGCCAGCCGGTGACGCCGCCGATGCGCTGCACGTCCGGCATCACGTAATCGCAGGCTTCCGCCGCGAGCGCGGACTGCATCGAAAACGCGCTGTCAAAATTCTCACCGATCTGCAGGGGCGTATGCAGCGCGTCAGCGACGCGGGCGCAGCCGGCATAGTCGTCGTGGCGAATCGGCTCCTCGATCCAGGTGAGGCCCTCGTCGTCGAGCATCTCACCGCGGCGGATGGCCTCGGTCACCGTCAGCGCCTGGTTGTAGTCGCACATCAGCGTCACGTGGTCGCCGACGGCCTTGCGTACCGCGCGCACCACGGCGAGGTCCTCCCGCGCATCATGCCGGCCGACGCGGATTTTGGCGGCCTGAAATCCTTCAGCGAGCAGCTTGTGGGCTTCCTCGACCGCGGCGCCGGCCGGCATGATGCCGAGGCCTTTCGAATTGTAGGCCCTCACCGGCTTCGGCGTGCCGCCAAGCAGGCGCACCAGCGGCAGGGCGTTGCTGCGCGCCAGCGCGTCCCAGGCGGCCATGTCGATGCCGGATTGGGCCAGCCGTTGCAGACCGGCGAGGCCCAGCAGGGTGAAGCGCTGGGTCAGCTTGCGTTCGATCTCGAACGGCAGCAGCTCGTCGCCGGCGAGCAAGTCCGACATTTCGGTGACCATCGCCGTCAGCGGCTTCAAGGCCGAGGGCGTGATCGAGAACAGATAGGCATGGCCGGTCTCGCCCTGATCGGTCTCGCAGTCGATCAGCACCAGCGGCGCTTTGGCGACTGCGCCGGTCGAGGTCTGGAGCGGCAGATTCATCGGCACGATCACGGGCCGCGCGTGGAAGCGTTTGATGCGGATGGTCTCGGTCATGGAGTCTCCCGGCGGAGCAGATGCAGGTTGGGACCGATCTTAAACATCCGTGAGGAAACGAAAAGGCGCCTGGCCCGGTCACCACCAAATGGGGGTTGCGCGGGTTTGTGATTCACCGCGCCGCGCCCTCCGTGAACGCCGTCTCGATCACCTCACCAAAGGGCTGCCACGAGCGTCCGTCGAACTGGACCAGCCGCATCTGCCTGATCGGCAGATAGCGGTCCGGCGAGGTGTTCATCCTGATGTTGGGCAAGGCGACCGAGGGCTGGTAGTCCCTGAGCGAAGCCGCCTGACGCATGATATTGTCGCGCGAGAAATCATCGCCGCATTGCGTCAGCACCTGCGTCAGCGCCTCGGCCGCGGCGTAGCCATAGAGTGCGGCGCTGTTGTTGGTGCTTTCGACCTGATGGTATTTGTCCATGAAGGCGAACCAGTCCTTCATGGCGGAATCGTTTTTCCAGGCAGGATCGCTCGGGTCCTTCAGAAAGGCCGCCGAGATCACGCCGGCGGAGTTCTCGAGGCCCGCGGGCGCCATCGCATTGGCGATCGAGGCGGAGGCATCGTTGACGATGAAGACCGGATGCCAGTTGAGCGACGCCGCCAGCTTGATCACCTTGGACGCCGTCGACGGCACGCCGAGAAAGACGAAGATGTCGGCGCCGGCGCGTTTGAGAATCGAGACGTGCCCGTCGAGATGCTCATCGCCAATGTCGAAGGCGATGTCGACGAGGACGTGACGGTTGAGATCGCCAAGGCCTTCCTGGATGCCCTTGTAGAGCATGCGCCCGAACTGGTCGTTCTGCCAGAGCACCACGATCTTCTTTTGGGGGTAGTAGGCCTGGATGTAGTTGGCATAGATCCGCCCCTCCGACCTGAACGACGGCTGCCAGCCCATGGTCCAGGGAAACGCGCTTGGCTGGCTCAGCTCCTCATCGCCGGAGGCGACGAACAGCTGCGGGATCTTCTTCTCGTTCAGATACCGGCGAGTCGCGAGGTTTCCGGGCGTGCCGAACGAGCCGAACATCAGATGGACGTCCTCGCTCTCGACCAGACTGCGCGTCAGCTCCAGCGCGCTTCCCGGATCGGAATTGTCGTCGCGGGTGATGAAGCGGATCTTGCGGCCGTTGATCCCGCCACGCGCGTTGACCATGTCGAAATAGGCGGCCTCAGCCTGGCCGATCGCGCCGAACTCCGACAGCGGTCCCGAATAAGGCATGACATTGCCGATTCGGATCTCCTTGTCGGTTGCGGGTTGCTCGGTGTGTTGCAGCGACATCGCCCCAAGCGAGGCCGAAGCAACGATCAGAACGAACAGCAGTCTGCCGGTGACGCGCATGCTCGACACCTTGTCGTTGGCCCCCAACGAGGTCGGCTCAATCCGCAGCAAGGCGGGTTGGTGTAGGTCGAGCGTTTGGCGATCGTGTGGCTGGGCGAGTCCGCTTCAACGCGGCGCAGGGCCGAACGAAATGGCAGGCGTGTTGACACGCCTGCTACGGCAACCCCCGCGCCTCGAGCTGGTGCACCAGCAGCAGCGTCGGCTCCGCAAGACTATCGCCCGAGCCATCGAGGCCAAACGCGGCCGCGATGCCGTCGCGGCTGCGCAGCAATGCGCTGCGCGGGCAATGGCCCGCGCCGCACAGCGTCTTCTTCAGGGTCTCGCCTTGCGCGACGAGGCCGGCGGAATCGTCCGCGGCCCAGGCCAGCACGATCGGCACGTCGACATTGAGGATGCCGGGGAAGACCGATCGCTTGTCGTATTGGGTGGCATCTGGGCCGAGATAGGCCTTCTCGCTGTCGCTCGCGTCCTTGCCGACGCGGTAGATCCCGGACACCAGCACGACGCCGGCGACGTCGGCGCCGTCGGTCTGCAGCTCGGGATGCGCCAGCAGGGTGGCGACATGGAAGGCGCCGGCGCCGTAGCCGACCGCGACGATTTCGCGAGCATCGCCGTTGAAGAGATCGATATTGCCGTGGACCCAGGACAGCGCCGCCGCCACATCGGACGCGCCGGCCGGCCAGGTCGCCGAGGGCGCCAGGCGATAGTTGACGCGGACCCCGATCATGTCGTTGCGCGCCGCAAAGCACATGGCTTGGTCCTGGATCTGGCGCGACAGCTCCGGCGCGGCGCGGTCGCCGGTGAAGGTATCCCCCGCCACGAACAGCAGCACCGGCCGCGGTGTGTCCGCCTTGGTGGCGCTGGTCGCGACATCCAGCGCATTGGCCTCGGTCTCGCCATAGCGCAGACCGCGCGAGAAGGTGACCTGCTCGCATAGCCGCGCGGTGCCGCCGGCGGTGGTGTCGGAATCGGTCAGGCCCACTTGCACGAGACCGGAGGGCGGCGGCAGCCGGCCCGGCACAGGTCCGTGCGCGGAGGCCGTGGTCATGGTCAGAAGCAGGAAAAATGTCAGACAATTCTTCATGATGATGCCGGCCTTGCGGGGCTCATATTGGCTCGCTGATCTGGCCTGTCTTTTCAATTCGCCTCATTAGTCGGCTGGGCTTGAGGCGAATTCGCGGCACCTTCGGCCAGCACGGACCAGGCGCTTGGCATGTCGCCGCATTTGGAAGGCAGCTTCGCGGGGCCCGGGAGGATTGCGCGGAGCGGCCGTTTTGTCTCGATTCATCAGGCCGTTGTCCGGCGTCGCCCGGTCTCGAGCCGGCAACGGCTTTCTACTGTGCATGGGGTTGTTTTCGCAGTTTTTGTTTTGGACCGCCTGATCGCGGCTGCATCGTCCGGAAAGTGATGGAGTAGCGACGCGCCTCGACCGGCGGGATGCTGTGCTCCCATTGCGACCGCGCCTCACCGTCCATCATGTAGAGCGAACGCGGCAGGGCTTCGAGCGTGTGGCGCTCCCACTTGTCGCCGTTGCGGCGGCGGAAGCGGAATTTGCAACGAGTGCCCAGCGACAGGCCGAGGACCTTGTCGAAATGCGGCTTGTCGCGATGCCAGCCGATGCCGACGCCAACTTCATATTCGGTGCACAGCACCTGCCGGACGCTGCCATCTGTGAGCCCCGCCCATGCCTCGACCTGGCGCGCGACCGGCCGCACCCAGTCGGGGATCGGCTCGGCCTCGATGAGCCGCTGCAGCGCGTAGTCGTAGCGATAGCCGAACGATGCCACCCGGCGGTTGCCCTCGAAGGCGCCGAACTGGAAGCGCCGGAGCGGCAATGCTGCGATGCGGCCAATCAGATCCTGCTCGGCGGCGACACCGATAAAATTGTTCGTATAGCGAAGACCGGTTGGGCCTGCCTGCGCATCGGCGAACAAACCAAGCTGCGTCATTTCTCGCATTTCCGTGATGGAACCTAAAGACGGCTGGTGCGACTTACATAAGACGCGGGAAGAAACGTGCGAGGCTGTCATGGCAGAGAAGCATACCGCCGATCCGGTTGAGATCATGCGCGCGACCGGTCATCCTGAGCTGGAATACGCCGCCGGCTGGACCATCGCCGGTCTCGTCACCATCGGCGCCATTGTTGCCGCCTGGGTGTTCGCGATCTAGGCCAGAGGGAGTTGGAGCTCGAAGGCCGCGCCGCCGTCGGTCGGCTTCAGCCTGATCGAGCCGCCATGGCTCGCCATCACCGCACGCGCGATCGCCCATCCCATCCCGGCGCCGCCCTGGTCCCGGCGGGTGGTGAAGAACGCGTCAAAGATCCGGTCGCGGTTCGGGGCCGAGATCGGTTCGCCGTCATTGCTCACGGTCAGCCGCAAGGTCGTACGCTCGTCCGCCGCCTCGAGCCTGATCGTCTGCGCCTTGTGCCGCATCGCATTGTCGGCGAGATGCGACAGCACGATCAGCGCCTTCTCGATCACCTTGTGGCAGGAAAGTGCCGCGAGCTTGGCGCGGATGTTGCGGATGCGGCTGTCGATGGTGCGGTCGGAGACCTGGATGTTGAGCTGATAGGCCGCCCGCATCAGCTGCTCGCGGTTGAACACCGAGGTCGGACGCGTCAGGAACGCGCGCAAAATGCCGAGCTCGATCGCCGTCAGTTTGAGCGGTGCGCCAGCGAAGGCGCCACGTGCTGGTCGGGATCGATCAGGACTGCCTTGCGTTAGTGTCTGCAAGGCCGTGGTGGAAGCGATCAACGCCGGAGTCGATCTGCTGCTGGTCGCCTACGACGGCGCGCAGTTCTACCTCGTCTTCGCCTGCGCTTGGCAACTATCCGAATGACGTCTTGACCGGCTGCGATCTCCATCACGCATTGTGCTTCGACCGCGGGTGCGATATGGCTCTCGCGCTTTCCAGAGGCGGAGACGAGCTTTGTCGAAACAATCCCTGCGCGAGGAGGCCGAACGCCTGATCCGCGAATCGATGGAAAAGAAGACCATCGTCGTCAAGCAGGGCACCACCCGCATCGAGGCCGTCTGCGGCAAGTGCGGCGCGCCGAACCGGGTGCAGGCGGAGAAGGGGCAGACCCGCGTCAAGTTCGCCTGCAAGAATTGCGGGCACAAGCAGGAGACGCTGTAGCGCGTTTGCGCGAAACTTGCCGGGCGCGAACACTCCGACCCTCATCCTGATGAGCCCGCTGAAAGCGGGCGTCTCGAAGGATAGACGCCCCAGCCGGGCCTGCATGGTTCGAGACGCGCGCAAGGGCGCGCTCCTCACCATGAGGGTCTGATTGCTATTCCGCCTCCACGAACTTCTTGAACGCATCTGCGTAATCCGGGTGCCAGCGCGACAATGGTGGGCGGTTCTCGATGATGTCGCCGGCGGCCCAGAGCATACGCTTCTCATCGAGAGCGCGCGGCACGTCGTTGTCCGGACAAAGAATGTAGAAATCGCCGGCCTCCAGCCGCGCCAGCATGAAATCGACCGTCTGCTCCGGCGTCCAGGCGCCGGCCGGTTTCTCGGTGCGTCCCTTGGCGGTGAGGCCGGTGAAGACGAAGCCCGGGATCAACAGATGAGCCGTGATGTGGCAGTCCTTGCTGTTGCGCAGCTCGTGTTGGAGCGCCTCGGTGAACGCTTTCACGCCGGCCTTCGAGACATTGTAGGCGGGATCGCCCGGCGGCGTGGTGATGCCCTGCTTGGAGCCGGTATTGATGATGAGGCCACACCTGCCGCGTGCGATCATGTTCGGCGCGAAGATCCGCGAGCCGTTGATGATGCCCCACATGTTGACGCCGATGATGCGCTGCCAATGATCGGGCTCGCCGAACAGCGTGCTGCCCGGCTGGATTCCGGCATTGTTCATGAGGATGTCGGTCCCGCCAAACCGCTCGCGTACTGCGCGCTCCAGTTCCGTCACGCTTTCGATCTCGCTGACATCGACGGCGAGAGTCATCACGTTCGTGGCAGCCGTGACGGATGACAGTCTTGTTGCAGCTTCTGCCAACCGTGTCTCGTCGACATCGGCGATACACACCTTCATTCCAGCGCGCGCAAAGGCGATGGCAGCGGCAAATCCGATGCCGGATGCGCCACCCGTGATCACGGCAACATTGTCTTTGGTGATGGCGGGATGTGGCATGGATGGTCTCCGTGGAACGCTCTCGTCGAGCTATAACATGACAGCAGTGCGACCCTGCACAAGTCGGCATGGGAGGTCTTCGGTCCGTGCTGCCTTTACGCCTATCTGCCACGGCTGTATCCTCGATCGAACGATCCCGCCCAGATCGAGCCAATCAATAACCTGACAGGGAGTGCAGCCATGGCTGTGTCGCAGGCTATTCCGATCACGCGCCATCCGTTCGCAAATGGGTCCTACAAGCAGATGCTGATCGACGGCAGGTGGGTCGACGCCGCCTCAGGCAAGCGCTTCGAGACCCGCAATCCCGCAACCGGCGAGCTGCTTGCAACGGTCGCCGAAGGCGACAAGGAAGACATCGATCGTGCCGTTGCCGCCGCTCGCCGCGCGTTCGAAGGTCCGTGGAGCAACGTCAAGCCGTTCGAGCGGCAGAACCTGCTCTTGAGGCTCGCCGACCTCGTCGAGAAGAACTTCGACGAATTGTCGCAGCTCGACACGCTCGACATGGGCGCGCCTCTCAGCCGCACCCGCGCCTATCGCCTGCGCGCCATCGGCATGCTGCGCTATTACGCCGGCCAGACCACGGCAATCCACGGCGAGACCATCGAGAACTCGCTGCCCGGCGAGATCTTCTCCTACACTCTGAAGGAGCCGGTCGGTGTCGTCGGCGCCATCATCCCGTGGAACGGCCCGCTGACCGCGACGATCTGGAAGATCGGCCCGGCAATCGCGACCGGCTGCACCGTGGTGCTCAAGCCCGCCGAAGAGGCGCCGCTGACCTCGCTGCGCATCGCCGAGCTCGCGATGGAAGCGGGCATTCCGCCGGGCGTTGTCAACGTCGTTCCCGGCTACGGCGAGACCGCGGGCGCGGCGCTGGCCTCGCATCATGATGTCGACAAGGTCGCCTTCACGGGCTCGCATGTGACAGGCCAGTCGATCATCCGCGCCTCGGCCGGCAACTTGAAGCGCGTCTCGCTCGAGCTCGGCGGCAAGTCGCCGGACATCGTGTTCGCGGATGCCGATCTCGACGCGGCGGTGCCGGGCGCGGCGATGGCGGTATTCGCCAATTCGGGTCAGATCTGCAGCGCCGGCACGCGCCTGTTCGTCGAGCAATCGATCTATGACGAATTCGTCGGTCGCGTCGCCGAGTTCGGCAAGAAGCTGCAGGTCGGCAACGGCCTCGATCCCAACGTGCAGATCGGTCCGCTCGTCTCCGAGCAGCAGCTCGAGCGCGTCACCGGCTATCTCGACATCGGTCAGAAGGAAGGCGCCAAGGCGCTCGCCGGCGGGGGCCGCGTCACCGAGGGCCCATTGTCGAAGGGCTTCTTCGTCTCACCGACGGTGTTCGCGGGCGTTGAGGACGACATGCGCATCGCGCAGGAGGAGATTTTTGGTCCGGTCATCTCCGCGATCGCGTTCAAGGACATGGACGAGCTGGTCAAGCGCGCCAACAACACCACCTTCGGCCTCGGCTCCGGTCTGTGGACGCGCGACGTCAGCAAGGCCCATGCAGTGGCGAAGCGCCTGCGTGCTGGCTCGGTGTGGGTGAACTGCTACCAGGCGATGGATCCAGCCGTGCCGTTCGGAGGCTACAAGATGAGTGGCTACGGCCGCGAGTCCGGCAAGCAGCATGTCGAGGAATATCTCAACGTGAAGGCTGTCTGGATCAAGACGGCGTAAGATCCATATCCCTCCCGTGTTCCGCGGAAGGGAATATCTGCCTTCGCGGGGCAGCACCTTTTCCGGTCGCTGCCCCTCGCTATATGATCCGCGTCCTTTCCTAGTCGTTCGGGGCCCACATGAAATTCGAAGCGTTGTTTCAACCGTTGCAGGTTGGTCCGTACAAACTTGCACACCGCGTGGCGATGGCACCGCTCACCCGGATGCGCGCCGAGCGCGACAGCTTTTCCCCGCGTCCGCTCAATGCTGAATATTACCGCCAGCGCGCGACGAAAGGCGGCCTGATCATTGCCGAAGCCTCGCCGGTGCTCTCGCATGGCCGCGGCAACCCGGCGACACCCGGCATCTATTCGCAGGCGCAAGTGGCGGGCTGGCGCAAGGTGGTCGATGCCGTGCATGCCAAGGGCGGCATCATCTTCCTCCAGCTCTGGCATGTCGGCCGCGTCTCTCACTCTTCTTTCCACGGCGGTGCGCTGCCGGTTTCGGCCTCGGCCATCCCGATCAAGGCCGAAGGCATGAAGGCGATGACGGCCGACGGCAAGATCGCCGACTACGAGACGCCGCGCGCGCTGGAGACCGAGGAGGTCAAGGACATCATCGAGGCGTTCCGGCAGGGTGCCAAGAACGCGCTTGCCGCGGGCTTCGACGGCGTCGAGATCCACGGTGCCAACGGCTATCTGCTCGAGCAGTTCCTGCAGTCGCGCAGCAACCAGCGCACCGATCAATATGGCGGCTCGATCGAGAACCGCGCGCGCCTTCTGCTCGAAGTCACGCAGGCCGCGATCGACGTCTGGGGCGCGAACCGCGTCGCCGTCCGGCTGTCGCCACACGGTATCGCCAATGATTCCGGCGAGCCCGATCCGATGCCGCTTTACACCCATGTCGTGAAGGCGCTCGACAAGCTCGGCCTGGCCTACCTGCACTTCATCGAGCCGCGCTCGAGCGGCGCCGGCCGCGCCGACGTGCACTGGGAGAATGTGCCGTCGGCGATGGTGCTGTTCCGCCCACTCTACAGCGGTGTGCTGATGACCGCCGGCGGCTTTACCGGCGAGACCGCAAACGCGGCGATCGCCGAGGGACACGCCGATATCATTGCCTTCGGCCGCATCTTCATCTCCAATCCGGATCTGCCGCGGCGGCTGGAGCACGACTATCCGATCACGCCGTACAACCGCGCGACGTTCTATGGCGGCGAGGAGAAGGGGTATACGGATTATCCGGTGTATGACGAGCTGACGCCCGCCTGACGCTGCCGTAGCCTGGATGGAGCGCAGCGCAATCCGGGATCGTCCCCGCGTCAAGATCCCCGGATTGCGCTTCGCTCCATCCGGGGTACGGGACTATTGCGTTGCTCCGACCACCACCACAAATTCCGTCATTGCGAGCGCAGCGAACCAATCCAGCATCTCTCCGTTGAGGCAGCCTGGATTGTTTCGCTGCGCTCGCAATGACGACGGGGAGACTTCCATGGCCAAAGCCGCAGCCGCCGCAGGAATAGCCACCGGCCAATGCCTCTGCGGCAAGGTCACCTTCGAGATCGACCTTCCCGCGCGCTGGGCGTGGCATGATCACTCCGCCGCCAGTCGCCGCGCCCACGGCGCAGCTTACGCGACCTATATCGGTAGCTGGAAGAAGCGCTTTCGCATCACGTCCGGCAAGACCGTGCTCACCCGCTACGAGGACAAGGTAACCAAGACCGCGCGCAGCTTCTGCTCACATTGCGGGACGCCGATCATGTACGAACGTCCGCGCGGACCGCACATGGTCAACATTCCCCGTGCCCTGTTCAACGAACGCACCGGCCGCCAACCGCTCTATCACATCGCGATCGAGGAGCTGCAGGAATGGGCCTATACCGGCGAGCCGCTGGTGCCGCTGAAGGGCTTTCCGGGCGTGGTCTGGCAGCGCTCGAAAAAGAAGAAGCGCGCGGGCGGCGAGGATCCGTTCGAGCTGGGCCGCGAGGAGATATAGTGCGAGCCGCACCTCCGCTCTCGTGCCCAGGACGCGGCGCAGCGCCTCCCCTGCGATGCGAAGCATGGTCCGGTGCGGCGGTGGCTGCTGAGCCGGTGCCCATGCCTCAGCGAACTCGGCGCGAATATCTGTGTCCCGGCTCTGCGCCGCAACGTTGCACGTTGCGTCCCGTTCGGGACACGAGAGTGGGGCTTCCACGCAACGCAGCCATGAGCGCGCTTCCTTGCGCGCATCCCAAAACTTCGGCCATCATGCCTCCGTCCTTGCGGCAACGTCCGCTCCTGGAGGAAACATGAAGAACAAGATCACCGGCCGCTCCGCCTTTCTCGCGCTGCTCAAGGACGAGGGCATCACGCATCTGTTCGGCAATCCCGGCACCACGGAGCTGCCGATCATGCATGCGCTGAAGGACCACCCCGATCTCACCTATGTGATGGCGATGCAGGAGAGCCTGGTGGTGGCGATCGCCGACGGCTACAGCCGCGCCTCCGGCAAGCTCGTCGCCTGCAACGTTCACGTCGCGCCCGGCCTCGGCAACGCCATGGGCTCGCTCTACAACGCCCAGTTCACGGGCACGCCGATGATTTTGACTGCAGGCCAGCAGGAGCAGGGCCACGGCCTGATGGAGCCGGTGCTCTATGGTCCTCTGGTGCGTATGGCCGAGCCGCTGGTGAAATGGGCGGTCGAGGTGACGCGGCTGGAGGATCTGCCGCGCATCGTGCGCCGTGCCGCCAAGGTGGCGATGACGCCGCCGACCGGGCCGGTGTTCATTTCGCTGCCCGGCGACATCCTCAACAGCGAAGCCGGCATTGATCTCGGCCGCTCCACCCGCATCGACGCGCGTACAAGGCCGTCGGATGAAGCGTTGAAGACCTTTGCCGCGCGGCTGCTGAAAGCCGAACGGCCTGTGATCGTCACCATGGACGAGGTGGTCAAGAGCGATGCTCTGAACGAGGCGGCTGAGTTGGCCGAGCTGCTCGGCGCGGCCGCCTACCAATCCTCGACGCCCTATGGCTCGCACTTTCTCTCGGAGAGTCCGAGCTTCATCGGCACGCTGGCGCGCGTGCAGACGGCCGCACGCGATACGCTTGCGCCGTACGATCTCCTGATCGCGCTGGGCGGCGATCCCCTGCGGATGTCGGTTTACAGCGAAGTGGACGCGCTGCCGGATGGCCTTGGCATCGTGCAGGTCGGTCTGGTCGATTGGGAGATCGCCAAGAACTACGGCGCCGAGATCGCGCTGAAGGCGGATCTGAAGGAAACGCTGCGCGCGCTGATTCCCGTGCTGAAGGAGATGGGCGGCGCGACACTCGCGGGCCGCGCGAAGCAACGTCTCGCCGAACTCGCGCCGAAGAACTGGATCGCACGCCGCGCCGCTTTGGTCGAGCAGATCGGCAGGAGCGCCGCCCGCACGCCAATCGATCCGGATTTCCTGGTGCTGCAGATGGTCGAGGCGATGCCTGATAATGCCATTCTCGTCGATGAAGGGCTCACCTCCAGCCGCCAGATCACGGCGCTGCGGCCGCATCGCGATCGCTATGACTACCACGGACTTGCCTCCGGCGGCATCGGCTGGGGCCTGCCGGCGTCAGTCGGCGCCAGCATTGCCAATCCGGATCGCCCCGTGGTGTGCTTCTCGGGCGATGGCAGCGCGATGTATTCGATCCAGTCGCTGTGGACGGCCGCGCATCACAAGCTGCCGCTCAACGTCGTCATCGCCAACAATGGCGGCTATCGCATCATCAAGCAGCGGCTGCTCGCCTTCCATGGCGATGACAATTACGTCGGCATGGACTTCGTCGATCCGCCCGTGGATTTTGCCGGCATCGCGAAGGCGCTCGGCTGCGAGGCGATCAAGATCAGCGACCCCCGCGAGCTGAGGGCGACGCTGGCGTCGGCGTTCGGCCGGCCGGGGACGAAGCTGATCGAGGTGATGGTGGACGGGAAGGTGTAGGGCGGCCTGGCGCCACGTTCTCAGCTGTCATCGCCCGACTTGATGTTCAGCCCGGGGGCATGTGGTGGCTATCTTTTCCTCCCCACCCGATACCCCGCGGCCGGATGCGGCTCGTCGAGCCTCGCGCGCCCCTCACCGAACAGCTTCTCCCGCAGCGTACCCTTGGCATAATCGCTCCTGTACCGCCCGCGCCGGGTCAGCTCCGGCACCAGCATATCGGCGATGTCCTCGAAATCGCCAGGTGAGATCGCGAACGCGACGTTGAGACCGTCAACGTCGGTCTTCTCGAACCAGTCCTCGATTTTGTCAGCGACCATCTCGGGCGTGCCGACCACGACCGGACCGGCGCCGCCGATGCCGACATGCTCGATCACATCGCGCACCGTCCAGATGCGATCAGGATCAGCGCGGGTGACGTTGTCCATCGCGCTGCGGCCGGCGTCGTTCTGGACATGGCGCACCTGCTGGTCGAGGTCGTAGCCGGAGAAGTCGACGCCGGTCCATCCCGACATCAGCGCCAGCGCTCCCTCGGGGCTGATGTGACGGCGGTAGTCGGCGTATTTCTCCCTGGCTTCGGCTTCCGTCCGTCCAAGGATGATCGTCATCATCGAGAACATCAGGATCTCCGCCGGGTTGCGGCCGAGCGCAGCGGCCTCTTGCCGGATCGCTGAGACGCGCGGCGCGATCACCTTGGCCGACGGTCCCGACATGAAGACGCACTCGGCATGGCGTGCGGCGAACTGCCGGCCGCGAGGCGAGGTGCCGGCCTGGTACAGCACGGGCGTGCGCTGCGGCGATGGCTCGCTGAGGTGAATGGTGTTGTTGATGCGGTAGTTCGCGCCCTCGTGATTGACGCGATGAACTTTTGCGGGATCGGTAAAGATGCCGCGCGTCCGGTCGCGCAGCACGGCATCGTCCTCCCAGCTTCCTTCCCAGAGCTTGTACACCACCTCCATATATTCGTCGGCGATGTCGTAGCGGTCGTCATGTCCGGTCTGCTTGTCCTTGCCGGCACCGCGCGCGGCGCTGTCGAGATAGCCGGTGACGACGTTCCAGCCGATGCGTCCCTCGGTGAGATGATCCAGCGTCGACATCCGCCGCGCGAACGGGTAGGGCGGCTCGAACGACAGATTGCTGGTGACGCCGAAACCGAGATTTTGCGTCACCGCGGCCATCGCCGAGAGCAGCAGCAGCGGCTCGTTCGACGGCGTCTGTGCTGCATTGCGCAAGGCTGCGTCAGGGCTGTTGCCATAGACATCGTAGACCCCGAGCACGTCCGCCAGGAACAGCCCGTCGAAACGGCCGCGCTCCAGCGTCTTGGCGAGATCGATCCAGTAGGGCAGGCGGTTATACTCGGCGGTGCGGTCGCGCGGATGGGTCCAAAGGCCCGGTGACTGGTGTGCGACGCAATTCATCGCAAAGGCGTTGAGCCTGATCTCTTTGGCCATGCTGGTCCCCTCGGCGCCCTGTACTGAGCGCTCTTCGAATGATAGATTTGTGCGCCCCAACTTGGCGAAGTTCTTGCATATGTTTGGGGATTGGCAAGGTCAAAATCAGCGGTGCGCCGCGCTTGGCGAGCCAATCTCAAGCGAGCAAGAACGAAATCCCAAGAACCGCCCAAGAACCGCCCAAGAACGATCCAACGCCCCGCCACTTTCGACGGCCTATGTACCTCGCTACGTTCGCCGGCATCGAAACCTTGAAAACGAAAGCAATGACCAGAGCCGACGCCATCGCCCGCGCCCGCGACGATTTCAAATCCGGTGCGTTCCTCGCTGAACTCGACCGCCGCGTCGCGTATCGGACCGAAAGCCAGAATCCGTCGCGCGGCCCCGAGCTGCGAGCCTATCTGGAGCAGGAGATGCAGCCGGCCTTCGCCGCGCTCGACTTCACCAGCCGCATCGTCGAATCCCCAAGCGGCAAGGCGCCGTTCCTGTTCGCCGAGCATCACGAGAGTGCGTCCGCGCCGACCGTGCTGGTCTACGGCCATGGCGATGTCGTCGACGGCATGGAAGGCGAGTGGCGCGAGGGGCGCGATCCCTGGCGCACGACAATTGCGGGTACGCGCCTCTATGGCCGCGGCACCGCCGACAACAAGGGCCAGCACAGCATCAACATGGCCGCGCTCCGTGCGGTGCGCGACGCGCGCGGCGGCAAGCTCGGGTTCAACGCCAAGTTCATCGTCGAGATGGGCGAGGAGATCGGCTCGCCCGATCTCGGCAAGGTCTGCGATCTCAATCGCGATGCGCTCAAGGCCGACCTGTTCATGGCCTCCGACGGCCCACGCCTGTCGGCCGATCGGCCGACGCTGTTTCTAGGCTGCCGCGGCGGCATCCGAATTCATCTCGACGTGAATTTGCGCGATGGCGGGCATCATTCCGGCAATTGGGGCGGCGTGCTCGCCAACCCCGCGACCATCCTGGTCAACGCGATCTCGACCCTGGTCGACGGTCATGGCCGCCTCCAGCTCGAGGCCCTGAAGCCGCCGCGGCTCACCAACCAAATCCGCAGCTATCTCGCCGACGTTGAGGTGGTGCCGACAGCGGACGAGCCGGCGCTGGCCGAGAACTGGGGCGAGGAGGGGTTGTCGGCGGCCGAACGGCTCTACGCCTGGAATACGCTCGAGGTGCTGGCGATGTCGTCGGGCAATATCGAGAAGCCGGCGAACGCCATTCCCGGCCGCGCCAGTGCCGTGCTGCAACTGCGTTTCGTCGTCGGCACCAAAATTGACGGGCTGATCGAGGCGATCCGCGCGCATCTGGTCCAGAAGCGGTTTCCAATGGTCGAGGTGCGCGCGGCGCAGAGCTTTGCTGCATCGCGCACCGATTTCGACAGCCCGTGGATCAAATGGGCGGCGGATTCGGTGCATGAGACCACCGGCAAGGCGCCGGCCGTGCTGCCGAACTTTGGCGGCTCGCTGCCCAATGACGTGTTCTCCGAGGTCCTGGGCCTGCCGACGATCTGGGTCCCGCACTCCTATCCCGGCTGCTCCCAGCATGCGCCCAATGAGCACATCCTGCTGCCGTTGACCGAAGAGGCCTTGACGGTGATGGCCGGGCTGTTCTGGGATCTCGGCGAGTTGCCGGCGCCGTTAACCTGAGCCGATAATCCAGCCGAAAGTTACATTCTAATCCGGCTCGATTTGTGCTTGCATCCGGGCCGCATCATCCGAAAGGGGAAGAAAAACGTGAAACATTTCCGTCACATCGGGCTCGCGCTCGCCGCAACCTTCGTCGTCAGCCAGGCCGGGGCGCAGGAGCTGACCGGCACGCTGAAGAACATCAAGGACACCGGCGCGATCACGCTCGGCTTCCGCGACTCCTCGATCCCGTTCTCCTATCTGGACGACAACCAGAAGCCCGTCGGGTTCGCGATGGACATCTGCTACAAGATCGTCGAGGCCGTGAAGAAGGAGCTCAAGCTCGACAAGCTCGAGGTCAAGCTCAACCCGGTGACCTCGGCGACGCGCATCCCGCTGATGGCCAACGGCACCATCGACCTCGAATGCGGCTCGACCACCAACAATGCCGAGCGCCAGAAGCAGGTCGCCTTCACCAACACCCACTTCCTGACCGCCAGCCGCTACGTCTTCAAGAAGTCGAGCGGCCTGAAGTCGATCGAGGACCTCAAGGGCAAGACCGTGGTCTCGACCGCCGGCACCACCAACATCAAGCAGCTCACCGAAGCCAACGTCGCCAAAGGCCTCGGCGCCAACATCATTCCAGCCAAGGATCACGCCGAGGCCTTCCTGATGGTCGAGACCGACCGTGCGGTCGCCTTCGTGATGGACGACATCCTGCTCGCGAGCCTCGTCGCCGGCTCGAAGAACCCGGACGACTACGCCGTCTCCAAGGACGCGTTCTCCAAGCCCGAGCCCTACGGCATCATGCTGCGCAAGGACGATCCCGCCTTCAAGAAGGTGGTGGATGCTGCGACCGCCGCGCTCTACACCTCGGGCGAGGCCGAGAAGATCTACAACAAATGGTTCACCCAGAAGATCCCGCCGAAGGGCCTGAACCTCAACACGCCGATCTCGGCCGAGCTGAAGAACGAGTTCGCCAAGCCGACGGACTCGCCGAACCCGGACGACTACAAGTAAGATAAAGCCTCGATCTTTCGATCGGGATCATGTCCGGCCACTCTTGACACCAGGGTGGCCGGACATTTGCATAGGCGCCAGGACATCATGACTGGCGCGTTCGCGCGGGGGACACGTGAACTACAACTGGAACTGGGGAATCTTTTTCCAGCCGAACCCGATGGGGACCGGCACCTATCTCGACATGCTGCTGTCAGGTTTGGCGCTGACCCTCAAGACCGCGGCGCTGGCCTGGATCATCGCGCTGATCACCGGCTCGATCGTCGGCGTCATGCGCACGCTGCCGTCGAAGGGCGCCAACTGGTTCGGCTTCCTTTATGTCGAGTTCTTCCGCAACATGCCGCTGCTCGTGCAGCTGTTCCTGTGGTTCTTCGTGCTGCCGGAACTGCTGCCAAAAGGTGCGGGCACTTGGCTGAAGCAGCTGCCGAACGCGCCGTTCTGGACGGCTGCGATCGGCGTCGGTTTCTTCATGTCGGCACGCGTGGCCGTGCAGTTGCAGGCGGGCATCTCCTCGCTGCCGCGTGGGCAGAGGATGGCGGCGACCGCGCTCGGCCTCACCACGGTGCAGGGCTATCGCTACGTGCTGCTGCCGATGGCCTTCCGCATTATCTTGCCGCCGCTGACCTCCGAGTTCCTCAACACCATCAAGAACACCGCGGTCGCAATCACCATCGGCCTGCTCGAGCTGACCGGACAGGCGCGCTCGATGCAGGAATTCTCGTTCCAGGTGTTCGAGGCCTTCACCGCCGCGACCATCCTCTATCTCCTCGTCAACGCCGTCGTCGTGACCGCGATGCGCTTCCTCGAGCGCTGGGTCGCGATCCCCGGCTACATCACGGGGAAATAGCGCCATGCTCGGCAACTTCGATTTCGACGTCATCCGCCGCGCGCTGCCCTACCTGTTTTATGAGGGCATGACGTTCACGCTGACGCTGACGGGGCTCGCAGCTCTCGGCGGCCTGATCTTCGGCACGGCGCTTGCCCTGATGCGCCTCTCCGGCCTCAAGCTGCTCGGCCGGATCGCCGGCATCTATGTCGACTTCATGCGCTCGCTTCCGCTGGTGCTGGTCATCTTCTGGTTCTACTTCCTGGTGCCCTATATCGGGCAATGGCTGACCGGCGCCTCGCGCCCGATCAGCGTCGGCGCGTTCGCCTCCTCGCTCATCACCTTCATCATGTTCGAGGCGGCGTACTTCTCCGAAATCATGCGTGCCGGCATCCAGTCGATCTCGCGCGGCCAGCCGGCCGCGGCCAGTGCGCTGGGCCTGACCTACGCCCAGACCATGCGCTACGTCGTGCTGCCGCAGGCCTTCCGCAACATGCTGCCGGTGTTGATCACGCAGACCATCGTGCTGTTCCAGGACACCTCGCTGGTCTACGTGCTGTCGATCACCGACTTCCTCGGCGCGGCGAGCAAGGTCGCCCAGCGCGACGGGCGCCTCGTCGAAATGTACCTGTTCGCAGCAGTCGTCTACTTCACCATTTCCTGTATCGCGTCCTTTGGCGTCCGCCGTCTCCAGGCGCGCATCGCCATCATTCGCTAGGTGGATCGTGAACTCCAGATTCCGAAATGAGGTGCCCTTCACTTCTCCCACAGGGAGAGGTCGGATCGCGCGAGCGATCCGGGTGAGGGGTTTCGCCCCGACGATGGACCTGTACCCCTCACCCGGCGCTTCGCGCCGACCTCTCCCCGTGGGAGAGGTGAATCGAGACTGCTGAGGCGCTTGAGAAACACATGATCGAAATCAGCCACGTCAACAAATGGTACAGCCCGAGTTTCCAGGTGCTGACCGACTGCACCACCAGCGTCACCAAGGGCGAGGTGGTCGTGGTCTGCGGTCCCTCCGGCTCGGGCAAGTCGACCCTGATCAAATGCGTCAACGCGCTGGAGCCGTTCCAGAGCGGCGACATCCTGGTCGATGGCACCAAGGTCAATGATCCCAAGACCAATCTGCCGAAACTGCGCTCGCGCGTCGGAATGGTGTTTCAGCATTTCGAGCTGTTTCCGCACCTCAAGATCATCGACAATCTCTGTCTCGCCCAGGAGAAGGTGCTTGGCCGTGGCCACGACAAGTCGGTCACCAAGGGCATGCAACTGCTGGAGCGCGTCGGGCTTAAAGAGCAGGCGCAGAAGTTTCCCGCGCAACTCTCCGGCGGCCAGCAGCAGCGTGTTGCGATTGCCCGCGCGCTCGCGATGGATCCGATCGTGATGCTGTTCGACGAGCCGACCTCGGCGCTCGACCCCGAAATGGTCAGCGAAGTGCTCGACGTCATGGTCGATCTTGCCCGCGAAGGCATGACCATGATGGTCGTGACCCATGAGATGGGCTTCGCCCGCAGGGTCGCCAACCGCGTCATCTTCATGGACCGCGGTGAAATCGTCGAGGACGCTCCGAAGGAAGACTTCTTCGGCAAGCCCCGCAGTGACCGCGCGCAGAAGTTCTTGTCGAAGATTCTGTCGCATTAGACGTTGCCAGTCCGGGGCGCGACGCAGTCGCGAGCCCGGAATCCATTTGGCGGCCGTACGCGATGTGAGATGGATTCCGGGCTCATTCGCTTTGCGAATGCCCCGGAATGACGGATCGAGGGTTTATCGGGCCCGGCAAATCTCCTATACCGATGGCTAATTTCCCTTTCCCGCCAGGAGACTTGCCTTGGACCCGCTCGCCTATGTCAACGGCTCATTCGTCCCGCTCTCGGAAGCCAAAATCTCGATCCTTGATCGCGGCTTCCTGTTCGCCGACGGCATCTACGAGGTCTCGGCGGTGCTGGACGGCAAGCTGGTCGACAATGCCTCGCATCTCGCGCGGCTGGAGCGGTCTGTCGGCGAGATCAAGCTGAAGCTGCCCGAGACGGTCGAGCGCATCACCGAGCTGCAGAAGGAGCTGATCGCGCGCAACAAGCTCGAAAGCGGCCTCGTCTACCTCCAGGTCACGCGTGGCGCCGACAAGGGCCGCGACTTTCCGTTCCCCAAGGGCGACGTCAAGTCGAGCCTGGTGATGTTCACCTCGGAGAAGGACATCATCAACGCTCCGGTGGCAAAGACCGGCATCAATGTGATCACGGTGCCCGACATCCGCTGGGAGCGCCGCGACATCAAGAGCGTCGCGCTGCTGGCGCAGGTGCTGGCGAAGCAGGCTGCGGCCGAAGCCGGCGCCGGCGAAGCCTGGATGCTGCAAGACGGCTATGTCACCGAAGGCGGCTCGTCCTCGGCGTTCATTCTCACCAAGGACGATGTCATCGTCACTCGCAAGAACTCCAACGCGATCCTGCCGGGCTGCACCCGCAAAGCCGTGATCGCGCTTGCCGAGGAGCGCCAGCTCCGTGTCGAGGAGCGGTCCTTCACCGTCGCCGAGGCGCTCGCCGCCAAGGAAGCCTTCATCACCAGCGCATCCTCCTTCGTGCAGCCGGTGGTCGCGATCGACGGCAAGAAGATCGGTAATGGTGAGCCCGGCCCGATGGCAACGCGGCTGCGCGAGATCTACGTGGAGTTCGCCAAGGCGACGGCGGTCTGAGCCGCACTCCGCTATCGGTGGGCAAAGCGAGGCGTGCCCACGTCTTCTGTTGGATTCATGGAAAGATGGTGGGCACGGCGCAAGTGCGCCTTTGCCCACCGTCCGAAACCTGCGCTGAGGCGCACGCCCCTACGCCACCGACGCCTTCACCTTTACCGGATGTACCGCGCGGAACGCGATCGCGATCCTGTTCCAGGCGTTGATCGCCCCGATCAGCATGGTCAGGTTCACTGTCTCCGCGTCGGAGAATTGCGCGCGAACCTGTTCGTAGACGTCGTTCGGCGCGTGCGTCTCTGAGATCAGCGTCACCGCCTCCGTCCAGGCCAGCGCGGCGCGCTCGCGGTCGGAATAGAGCGGGGATTCGCGCCAGGCATTCAGCAGGTAGATGCGCTGCTCCGTCTCGCCGCGCTTGCGGGCGTCCTCAGTATGCATGTTGATGCAGAAGGCGCAGCCGTTGATCTGCGATGCCCGGATCTTGACCAGCTCGATCAGCGATTTCTCCAGGCCTGTCGACTGGATCTGCTCTTCCAGCGCCATCAGCGCCTTCATCGTGTCGGGTGCGGCCTGGTAGAAGTTCATACGGGGCTTCATGGTCGTTCTCCTTGCTTGCTGGGGTGAAATCAGTGGGCACCACCGGCCGCGGTGTGGCCGGGCCTCTTCAGGAAGAGGACGGCGAGCAGCGCCACGATCAGCGCCATGCCGAGCAGATAGAAGGTGTCGCTGAAGGCGAGGACATAGGCCTGCTTCTGCACGATACGGCCGACCGCGACATAGGCGCGATGCGCAGCGTCCGCATGGTCGAGGACACCGTGGTTGATGAAATACTGGGTGAGTTGCTCCAGCCGCGTGCGCGTCGCCTGCCCGAATACCGAGACCGACTGCATCAGCACGTTGGAGTGATACTGCTCGCGCTTGGTCAGCACGGTCTGGAGCAGCGCGATGCCGACCGCGCCGCCGAGATTGCGCATCATGTTGAACAGGCCGGAAGCCGAACCGGCATTCTCGGCCTCGATGCCGGCGGTCGCCACGGCCGACAGCGGCGCCATGACCAGGGCCTGTCCGACAGCGCGAACGACATTGGGCCACAGCAGCTGGTCGGCGGCGTAGTCGTTGCTCATGTAGATGTTCATGAAATTGGATGCCGCAAAGAGCGCGAAGCCGATGCCGATGATGATCCGCGCATCGAAGCGCTGCATCAGGCGCGGCACCAGCGGGATCAGCACCAACTGCGGCAGTCCGGTCCAGGCCAGCACCATGCCGATCTGCTCGGCATTGTAGCCCTGGATGCGCGACAGATATTGCGGCAGGATGAACACAGAGCCGTAGAGCGCGATGCCGAGCAGGAAGTTCGCGAGCATGCCGAAGCCGAAATTGCGTCGCACCAGCAGGCGCAGGTTCAACAGTGGCTTCTTCACCGTGAGCTCGATGATGAGGAAGGCGGTCAGCGCCACGGCGGCGATGATCGACAGCTTGACGATGAAGGGCGAGCCGAACCAGTCGTCCTTGTTGCCCTCCTCCAGCACGGTCTGGAGCGCGGAAAGGCCGATCGCCATGGTGATGATGCCGGCCCAGTCGCCCTCGCGCAGGAGGGACAGCTTCATCGGCTTGGCCTCGAGCGCGTACCAGAGCATGCCAACCATGATCGCGCCGGGCACCAAATTGACGTAGAAGATGTACTGCCAGCCGAAATTCTCGGTGAGATAGCCGCCGATGGTCGGCCCGATCGCCGGTGCGAACGTCGCCGACAGTGCGAACAGCGCGAGGCCGACCGGCTGCTTGCCGCGCGGCAACAGCATGATGATCAGCGTGAAAGCCATCGGGATCAGCACGCCGCCGGTGAAGCCCTGGATCGCACGCAGCACGATCATCTGAGACAGATCCTGCGCCAGCGCGCAGGCTGCGGACAGAGCCAGGAACAGGATCGCATTGGTGAGCAGATAGATTCGGATCGAGAACACCTGCGCGAGCCAGCCCGACAGCGGGATCACCACGATCTCGGCGATCAGATAGGAAGTCGAGATCCAGCCGCCGTCGTCGATGCCGGCGCCGATCGCGCCCTGGATGTCGGCGAGCGAGGCGTTGACGATCTGGATGTTCAGCACCGCCATGAAGGCGCCGAGCGTCGCGCCGATCACAGCGATCCAGGTTTTCGCGGGCACCGCCCGAGCGGCGGGGGTGGGAATGGTGGCGGCGGATGCGACGTTGAGGGCGGGTTGGAGCGTGCTCATGGAAGCCTCGTCTCGGGTACGGAGACAGGATGCGATAGGCGGACCATTTCGATAATCGAGGAAGTGCTGGAAGGATCATCCGGCAGGATTTGACAATCCTGCCGGAGCCTTCCGGCGTCAGCTCCCGTCGGGGCGGGAGGCGTTGTTGGCGAGACGTTTGGCCGTCTCGCGATCGGCCAGCACCGTCGCCTTGGTGTCGATGGTCGGCACCGCGGACATGCCGGGGCGCAGCAGGCCGGTGAGACTGTGGTCGTCGAGCACGATCTTCACCGGAACGCGCTGCACGATCTTGGTGAAGTTGCCGGTCGCGTTATCGGGCGGCAGCAGCGCGAATTCGAGCCCGCTCGCCGGCGACAAGCTGTCGACACGGCCGTGCAGGGTCCGACTGCGGAAACTGTCGACGTGCAGTTCGACCGGCTGGCCGGGCCGCACATGCGTGAGCTGGGTCTCCTTGAAGTTGGCAACGACATAGACCGCATCGAGCGGCACCACCGCCATCAATTGCGTGCCGGCTTGCACGTATTGGCCGACGCGCAAGCTGCGGGCGCCGACCGTGCCGTCCACCGGCGCGGTGATCTCGGTATAGGACAGGTTCAACGCCGCCTGCTGCGCGACCGCACGGGCACGCTCGAGCTGGGCCGCGGCCTGGGCGCGCTGCGTGGTGAGCACGTCGATCTTGCGCTGTGCAGCCAGAAGGCCGGATTTGGCGTGCTGCAATTGCGCATTGCTGGCGCGTAGCGCCGCATCGGTCTGCTGCGCACGCTGGATCGTGCCGGAGCCCGACTTCATCAGGTCGTCGTAGCGGGCGCGCTCCTCCTGCGCGAATTTCAGATTGGCATCCGCAGCAGCGACATCAGCCGTGCTTTGCTCGATGATCGGCTGTTGCAGTTCGAGCTGGGCATCGATGTTGCGTACGGATGCTTCGGCAGCCGCGACATCGGCGCGGGCTTGGTCGAGTGCCGCCTTGAAATCGCGGTCGTCGATCTTGGCCAGCAGCTGGCCTGCCTTGACCTTCTCGTTGTCGCCGACCAGCACCTTTGCGATGTACCCGGAGACCTTCGGCGCGATGATCGTGGAGTCCGCCTTCACGTAGGCGTCGTCGGTGGTCTCGAGGTAGCGGCCCCTGGTCCAGTAATCGTGTCCGTAGTAGGCGAGGGCTGTCGTCCCCGCGAGGAGCGCGAGCACCAAGGCCGCGCGCCGGACCATGTTCCGGGCCGGGATGGCTGGCGGCACCTTGGAGCAATCGCGAGTGATTTCAGTCGCTTGCTGGAAGATCTCGGTGCGGAGCATCTCGGACATTGCGGTCTCCTGTCGGCTCGCTGAGACTATCGGTCTTGCCGGCCCGGATGATAATTGGCAAAATTCTGAAAGGATTATCCGTTGCAAGTGGATAATCGGAACCATCGGCTTGGTTCGCAATGTCTAGCGGGTCAGGATCGCGACTGCGCCAGAGTGATTGCTGCCTCTGTCGCGCGATTGCTGCTGATGCGTACATCCTGGTGCAGGGAAGCATGGATCGGTTGACCAGCCTCGAAGTATTCAGCCGGGTGGTCGAGACCGGTGGCTTCTCCGCAGCAGCCCGCAAGCTCAACATGTCGACCACCATGGTGAGCAATCACATTCAGGCATTGGAAGACCGGCTCGGGGTGAGGCTGCTTCACCGCACCACGCGCAAGGTCAATCTGACCGAGATCGGCAAGGCCTATTACGACCGCTGCGTCCAGATCCTCGCCGACATCGAACAGGCCGACGACATCGCGAGCGAATTGCAGTCGGTGCCTCGCGGCACGCTGCGCATTCACGTCGCCACCCATATGGTGCCGTTCGTCGCGCCGGTCGTGGCGAAACTGCTGTCGACCTATCCGGAGCTCAAGATCGATCTGCGCATGGGCGAGGCCGATGTCGATCTCATCGAGGAAGGCTACGACGTTGCGCTGCGCATGATCCCGCCGCCCGATTCGAGCCTGATCGTGCGGAGCCTAGCCACCTGGCGTCACGTGCTGTGCTGCTCCCACGATTACATCGAAAAGCACGGCCGGGTGCAGAAGCTCGACGAGCTCACCGGGCATAATTGTGGTCGGCATTTGAACTATCCGTTCGGCGACGAATGGCGTTTCCTTGATCGCAAAGGCACACCAGCCGCCGTGCGTATCTCGGGCAGCTTCGTCACCAATAGCGGGGAAGCACTGCGCAAGGTCGCCCTGGAGGGTGCGGCCGTCTGCCTGATGGCAGGGTTTCTCATTCAGGACGATCTCGAAGCCGGCCGTCTCGTCCGCCTCTTGCCGGAATATCGGACGGTCGAGCTCTCCATGAACGCAGTCTATCCGCATCGTCATCATCTGTCGGCGAAAGTCAGGACCTTCATCGACCTGCTCGTGCACCACAGCGCCGAGCAGCAGAAGCTGATCAACCCGTATTCATGAGCGACGCTGCGCTCAGGCCGCTCGCGCCGCTCTCGGCCGCGCCAGCAGGGATTCGACCTCGGTCTTGATCGACACGATCGCAGCCTCTTTCACGGGCCCATAGCCGCGAATGTCCATGGGGGCCTTCGCTACGGCAACGAGATCCGGAAGACGCGTCGTGTCGAGCTCGCCCAGCATCCGCTCGATCAGGCCCTCATACCAGGCGATCAGTTCGCGCTCAGCGCGCCGTTCTGCGGTATAGCCGAACGGATCGAACGGCGTGCCGCGCAACCCTTTCAAGCGCGCGAGCATGGCCAGAGGCATCTGGATCCATTGGCCGAAGACACGTTTGCGCGGACGTCCACGTGCATCGCGCCGCGACGGCAGGAACGGCGGGGCGAAGTGATACTGGATTGTGAAGCCGTCCTCGAATTCGCCCTTCAACTCGTCGAGGAAGCCGATTCGCACGTGCAGCCGCGCCACCTCGTACTCGTCCTTGTAGGCCATCAGCTTGAACAGCGCGCGAGCGACCGCCTCGGTCAGCGCCTCGCTGTTCAGGTTCGCTTCGGCATTACGCACTTTTGCGACGATCGTCCGGTAGCGCGTCGCATAGGCCGCATTCTGGTAGGCCGTGAGGAACTCAGCACGCCGGGCGATGAGCTGCTCGAGCGTCTCGGCTTCGGGCGCACCGTTTGCTTTCGGCACAAAGTCCGGATCGGCCGCGGCGATCCGACCCCAGGCCAAGGCCTGCTTGTTACGCTTGACGGCGACGCCGTTGAGCTCGATCGCACGAAGCAACGCCTGCAGCGAGACCGGAACCAGACCGCGTTGCCAGGCAAAGCCCAGCATGATGATGTTGGCATAGACAGCATCGCCGAGCAGGCGCTCGGCCAGCGCATTGGCATTGATCGTGTCGAGATTGTCATTGCCGACGACCTGACGGATTGCGCGCAGGCGAGCTGGCGAAGCGAGATCGGCATCGCGGAAGCGGACAACGTCGCCGGTCGGCATTTCCGCCGTGTTGACCGCGGCGCGCGTGCCGCGACGATAGGTGCCGGACGCCTTCGGCGAAGAGCTGACGACGAGGTCGCAGCCGATCAGCGCATCGGCCGCACCCTGGTCGATGCGCACCTGGTGCAGCGCGTCGGGACTTGACGCAATGCGGATGTAGCTCAGTACGGGCCCGAATTTTTGCGCAAAGCCGGTAAAGTCCAGCACCGAGACGCCGCGACGCTCGAGATGCGCGGCCATGCCGATCAGCGCGCCGACCGTGATCACGCCGGTGCCACCGACGCCGGTGACAAGCAAGTCATAGGGGCGGTCGAGTGTTGCGGGCGCGGGCAGGGGTAGCGTGGCTGCGCGGCCGGCTGCGTCGATCTGGCTCGCGCTCTTCTTCCGACGCGTCGCCCCCTCGATGGTAACAAAGCTGGGGCAGAAGCCGTTCAGGCAAGAAAAATCCTTGTTGCAGGCCGACAGGTTGATCTGGCGTTTGCGGCCGAACGGCGTCTCCTTCGGCTCGACGCTGAGACAGTTGGATTCGACCGAGCAGTCGCCGCAGCCCTCGCAGACGAGATCGTTGATGTAGGCGAAGCGCTTGGGATCGACCATCTGTCCGCGCTTGCGCCGGCGCCGCTTCTCGGTAGCGCAGGTCTGCTGATAGATCAGCACCGAGACGCCGGGAATCTCGCGCAGTTCGCGCTGCACGGCGTCCATGTCCTCGCGGGGGTGAATGGTCACGCCGCTGGGCAGGTCCGCCGGGTTGAACTGCGCGGGATCGTCCGACGCCAATGCGATGCGTGCCACGCCTTCGGCGCGGACGCTGTGTGCGATGGCATGCACGCTGACGGGGCCGTCGACCGGCTGGCCGCCGGTCATCGCGACGGCATCGTTGAACAGGATCTTGTAGGTGATGTTGGCGCCAGCCGCGATCGCCTGCCGGATCGCCATCGAGCCGGAGTGATAATAGGTGCCTTCGCCGAGGTTCTGGAAGATGTGCTTGTGGCCGGTGAACCGCGACGATGCTGCCCAGTTCACGCCCTCGCCGCCCATCTGGATCAGCGAGGAGGTCTCGCGGTCCATCCAGCTCGCCATGAAATGGCAGCCGATGCCGGCGAGTGCCTTCGATCCCTGAGGCACTTTTGTCGAAGTGTTGTGCGGGCAACCGGAGCAGAAATACGGCGTGCGTGTTGCGCCGCTGACGTTGATCGTGCGCGCCGCTTCCGGCATTAAGGCGGCTGCGCGGGCGGCGAGATTGAGGCCGGGAAACATCGGATCGAGCCGGCGCGCCAGCACGGAAGCGAGGGCCCGCGGCGACAATTCGCCAATCCAGGAAATCAGCCTTGCGCCGGTTTCGTCATGCTTGCCCACCATGCGCTCCGGCTTGCTGCCGGGATAGTCGTAAAAGTATTCCTTGAATTGGCTCTCGATGATGCCGCGCTTCTCCTCGACCACGAGGATCTCGCGCTTGCCTTTCACGAAGTCCATGGCGTCATGCAGCGCCAGCGGCCAAACCATGCCGACCTTGTAGACGTCGATGCCGATGCTGCGGCAGGCAGCTTCATCCAGGCCCATCAACCGCAGCGCCTCCATCAAATCGAGATGCGCCTTGCCTGTGGTCACGATGCCGTATGTCGCGTCCGGAATGTCGTAGATGTGGCGATCGATCGGGTTGGCCTTGGCGAAGGCATAGACCGCGTGCTTCTTCGCCTCCAGCCGTTCCTCAATCTGCGGGCCCGGCAAGTCGGGCCAGCGATAGTGCAGGCCGCCCGGCGGTGGCGTGAAGTCGGGCATTCGGAAGGCGCGCGGCGGGCGCAGCGCGACGGATGCGCCTGATTCCACGATCTCCGAAATCGCCTTGAAGCCGACCCACATGCCGGAGAAGCGGCTCAGTGCATAGCCATACTCGCCGAAAGCCAAATATTCGCCGACATCGGCCGGGTGCAGCGTCGGCATGAACCAGCTCATGAAGGCGACGTCTGACTGGTGCGGCATCGAGGAGGAGACGCAGCCATGATCGTCACCGGCGACCACCAGCACGCCGCCATGCGGCGAGGAGCCATAGGCGTTGCCGTGCTTGAGCGCATCGCCGGAGCGATCGACGCCGGGGCCCTTGCCGTACCAGAGCCCGAACACGCCATCGACCTCGCGGTCCCCTTGCGTCTCGACCTGCTGCGAGCCAAGCACCGCGGTCGCCGCGAGGTCTTCGTTGACGGCCGGCAGGAATTCGATGCGATCCCGCTTCAGCCGTTCCTGAATGCGCCACAGCTCGAGATCGATGCCGCCGAGTGGTGAGCCGCGATAGCCCGAGATGAAGCCCGCGGTGTTGAGACCGCTCGCCCGGTCGCGACGCGCCTGATCGAGTGCGATGCGGACGATGGCCTGCGTGCCCGTGAGGAAGACGCGGCCCTCCTCGCGATCGTAGCGATCAGAGAGTTCGTAAGTATCGAGTGACGGAATGGCGTCCATGGCGGACCTCGCGCGGCATCCTGCCCAACGATGGAAGTTATGCCTTGGTCGTTGGTAGGTCCTACCTATTTATCCGGTATCAAGGTCGTATTCGGTAGAATTTTGCATTGTGATGGCGAATTTGGTAGATTTGATCGAATTGGAGAGGCGTTCATGATCGAAGAGCAGGACACGCGCATTCTCGCCCACCTCCAGAAGGATGGCCGTGCGACTAACCAGCAGCTCGCGGATGAAGTCGGCATGTCCACCTCGGCCTGCTGGCGGCGGGTGCGGGCGCTCGAAGAGAGCGGCGTCATCCTGGGCTATGCGGCGCTGGTCGCGCGCGAGCAGGCGGGCTTTGCGATGTCCGCCATCCTTCACGTCTCGCTGGAGCGGCACGATGCGAAGTTCGTGGACGAGTTCGTTACGCGGGTGACGAAGCGCCGCGAGGTGCTGGAATGCTTCGCGACCACGGGCGATGCCGACTATCACTTGCGCGTCGTCGTGCAGGATATGGCGGCCTACAACCGCTTCCTCGACGAGTTCATGTTCCGTATTCCCGGCATCCGCTACGTCCGCAGCAATGTGGTGCTGAAGGAGATCAAGACGAGTGTGGCGCTGCCGTTTTGAGGCAAGGTCAGGGATCCGCGGCTCACGCCGTCTCCGACCGCCGGCGCAATTCGCGCAACGAGAGAAGCGGCGCAACCATGGTGGCGGAACCAGCATCGGTGCTGATGTGCTCACCCTACCTGGAACGTCGTGGTTGCGGACGCATGTCAGGCTCGCGGCCGGCATGTGACCGATCGCGATCCTCTCTGAGCTCACGAACTTTTTGCCTCTCCTCCGGCCCTGAGCAGAATCATGAAGGCCAGGACGTGGCTGACGAGCAGCAGTGGTACGTAGAGGGTCGGAATATAAATGCCCGCGCCGAACAGGCCGGGATCCGGGATCTTCGTCGCGCCCATGTAGTACGCGTTCAGGAGGTCGAGCGTCCCCCAGACGTTGAAGATCCAGACCACAGGGATAGCGATAGACCATCGCCATGAGAGAGCCGCCATCGACAGAAGCGCGAGGACGGCGGCGATAAGATCGCCCCATCCCACCTCGCCGGCAAAGCGCGAACTCAACTCCGCAGAGACGAACCCGGTCACCATGAAGTTCATTCCCAAGAACCTGAACGCATGGAAAGCTGCGATGAGTCTCAGGGCGTCATAGCGCGGCATCACGCGGATCGCCGGCCAAACGTAGATGGCGGCGACCACCGAGCTGGTCAGGAAAGCGCCGGCGACGCTGAGAACGAATGGAAGATTGAAGTTCGGCGGCACGTTCGGAGTCCCTATGTTTGACCCTGCTGTCGAGCCGGGACGATGCCTATCGATCGACGTGACGACGCTCAGGGTTTGTCCATGAGCAGGCGGAGCGGCATGAGCGGACCGACCGCGATGTACTCGTGGTCGATGAGATTCTGCTTGGCCAGCGGCAGGCCTTCCATGATCGCGTGCCCTTCGGCGACATCCTTGACGCTCAGCAGGAAGACGGCTCCGCGCCCATCGGACCGCGAATACCATTCGCGAACCATCCCGTTGAGATAGAGCTGGGTGGTTTGCCTGATTTCATCGGGCATCACCGCCATGACCTGTTCGCGTGTGATGCCTGGCCTGACAGTCACAATGACCATCACGCCGGTTGTCGGTGACGTGGTTTGCGCTTGGGCAAGGGATGGCTCTGCCATGGGGGTAACACCTGTCAGTGTGAGGGTGAGTGCCAGGACGATGTTGCGGATTGCCTTCATCGGTTTCATCTCTCCGATCGCGGCCATGGCCGCGATGTCGCAAATGTCGGACGCACCCAGCGGCGCATTTGCGATCCTGATGTAAGGCCGTCTTTGCGAGAGCGACTATTCGCGATAATATTGATAGGCCATGAAGCAGAACTTCACAGTCAGGCAAGGTGCGCTCGACGGTGTGGAGGCGTTCCTGAGCGTCGCCCAGCACCGCAGTTTCCGCCGGGCGGCTGCCGAGCTCGGGGTGACGCCGTCGGCGATCAGCCAGGCGGTGCGCGCACTCGAAGCCCGCGTCGGCGCCGTGCTGTTCCTGCGCACGACTCGCAGCGTCAATCTGACCGAGGCCGGCGAGCGGTTCTTTGCGCGCGCGAGGCCCGCCTTCGAGGAGCTCGTCGCGGCAAGCGGGGCCGCGCGCGACCTTGGACAGCGGCCGGCTGGGCTCCTGCGCCTCACTGTCCCGCGGTCGGTCGTGCCGATTCTGCTGGAGCCCCTGGTCGCCTCGTTCTGTCAGGCATTTCCGGAGATCGAGGTGGAGCTCGCTGCAAGCGAAGAGCTGGTCGACCTCGCCGCCGGTGGTTTCGATGCCGGCATCAGGATGGGGCAGTTCATCTCCCCGGACATGGTTGCGGTCCGCCTGACGAAACCGTTGCCTTTCCTGATCGTGGGCAGCCCGAGCTACCTTGAACGCCGCGGCCGGCCGCGGCGGCCGGACGATTTGCGCGAGCACGCATGCCTGAGATTGCGGCGATCAAACGGTGCGCTCGCGCCGTGGTCGCTCAACGACGGCGGTCGTTCGATCGAGATTGCCGCTGCAGGTCCCTTCATCGCCAATGACTTTCCGACGATGCTAGGTGCCGCCGTCGAAGGCGTCGGCCTTGCGCAAGTGCCAGGGCCGCTGGCGACCGACGCCGTCAGAACGGGAAAACTCGTCGCCGTGCTGGAGAAGTTCGCTCCGATGACGCCGGGGGTGTTTCTCTACTATCCCAGCCATCGACAGATCATGCCGAAGCTCAGAGCCTTCATCGATCACGTGAAGGGCCGATCCCGGGCCGCGCGCTGAGCGCTGAGCGCTGAGCTATTGCCCCTCCCGCACGAACCTGTTCCGCAGCGTGCCGATGCCGGTGATCTCGATCTCGACGACATCGCCGTGCTTGATGTCAGGCGAGGCGCCGTCCGTGCCCATCCAGATCACATCACCGGGCCATAGCGTGAAATACTTCGTCAGTTCGACCAGGAACGGCACCACGCCGAAGATCATGTCGCCGGTCACGAACCGATTGGTCTCCGTGCCGTTGACCCGGACGATCGTCTCCATCTTGTCGAGATCGGCTTCGGTCTCGATCCACGGGCCCATCGGCTTGAACGTATCGGCGTTCTTCGAGCGCCACAGGCTGCGGTCGGCCTTCTGCCAGCTGCGTTCGCTGACGTCGTTGCCGATGGTGTAGCCGAACACGCAATCCATCGCGTTCGCTTCGGTGAGATGCTTCACCTTCTTGCCGATGACCACGACGAGCTCGCCCTCGTAGTGGATCTTGTCCGTTGCAAAGGAAGGGATCACGACGTCTTCGTCGTGGGCGATCAGCGCGTTCTGCGCGCGGTAGCCGATCTCGGGCCGGTCGGGGACCGCCGGAATCTCGCCGCGCTTGTCGGCGGCCTCCTTCAGGTGCTTCAGATAGTTCAGGCCGACGCAATAGAAGGTGCGCGGGATCAGCGGCAGCTCGACCTTGACGTCGCCAAGCGGATACGTGCGCGAGGTGCGTTGCCATTCACCGAGCGGATCGCCGTCGATCGTGACGACCTCGTCGTTCTCGACGAGACCCCAGGAGGTCACGCCCGAGGCGGTGAATTTCAACCAGCGCATGGTGCGTCCTCGTTGTTATTCCGCGGCATCGCGCGGTTGCATCTTCCAGGCACCGGCGGCCGGCCGCTTCAGTCCGAGATTTTCGCGCAACGTCTTGCCGCGATAGTCTTTCTGGAACAGGCCGCGCCGCTGCAATTCCGGTACCACGTGTTGCACGAAATCGGCGTAGGAGCCGGGCACGTAAGTCGCCGCAACGACAAAGCCGTCGCAGCCGCGCTCCACGAACATCTCTTCAAGTCTGTCGGCGATCTCCCTGGGACCGCCGACCATCGCGTCCTGCACCTGGCCGCGGCCGGAGAAAGTGACGAAGTCGCGTGCGCTCGGGTTGCTCTTGCCTGACGTCTTCAGCACGCCGTCGCGGATGCCCAGGATGCCTTGCATGCTCTTCAGCTCTTCCGTGGTCAACGGCTCGTCGATGTCCTTGGAGGCGAAGTCATAATTGAGCGCTTCGGCGAGCAGCGACAGCGCGTCGATTTCGAGCGGCAGTTTGTTGATCAACGCCATCTTGTCCTCGGCCTCCGCCTTGGTCGCGGCGCAGACCGGCGTCGTCAGGTTGCAGAGGAACATCTGGTCGGGATCGCGGCCGGCTTTTGCGGCCTCGTTGCGCACGGAAGCATAGCCTTCCTTGGCGGCAGCGAGGCTGCGCGCGGCGGTGAAGATCACCTCGCCCCAGCGGCCGGCAAAGCGCTGACCGCGGCCGGATGCACCGGCCTGGATGATGACGGGATGGCCTTGTTGCGAGCGCGGCACGGTGAACGGACCTCGAGACTTGAAGGCCGGCCCCTGGTGGTCGAGCCGCTTCACCTTGGTCGGATCGGCAAAGCGGCCGCTGGTCTTGTCCATGATGAGCGCGCCATCTTCCCAGGTGTCCCAGTGGCCGAGCACGACCTCCATGAACTCATCGGCGCGGTCGTAGCGGGAATCGTGTTCGGGATGGGAGTCGCGGCCCATGTTAAGCGCTTCGCCGTCGTTCAGCGAGGTGACGACGTTCCAGCCGGCGCGGCCGCCGGACATCAGGTCGAGCGTTGCGAAGCGGCGGGCGACGTCGAACGGTTCGTAATAGGTGGTCGAGCAGGTCGCGCCAAGGCCGAGCTTCTCGGTGACGACGCCCATCGTGGTCAGCACGATCAGCGGATCCATCTTCACGCAGCGGATGCCGTATTCGACGGTGTGGGCGTGGTCGTTTCCATAGCGGTCCGGCATCGCCAGGCGGTCGTCGAAGAAGGCCATGTGGAACTTGCCGGCTTCGAGGATTCTGGCGATCTCCTGATAATAGTCTGCCGACATCGAATCGGCGCGCGAGTCCGGATGCCGCCAGGAGCTCGGCAAGTTCGTGCAGTTCTGTGCCTGAAGGAAGCCGACCAGTACCATCTGCCGATTCATGCCGCTGTTCTCCTGATGCCGTCAGGCCAGATCGAGCACCGTGTCGAGCCTGTACTCACGGACCAGCGTGCGCAGCTTCTCCCACGTGGCATCCTCGATCTCGATGCCGTCGCGCAGGCGCTGCTGCTCGCGCAAACCCTCGATCTCGCCGGGATAGCAGACGCCCGCGCTGCCCTCGGACGGCGGCGTCGATTTCAGATAGCGCGCGAATTCCGCGACCTCGCGCTTGAACTCCTGCAGCGGGCGGAACGCAGCGACATTGAAGACCGCCATGAAGCAGCCGTCATTATGACGCCCCGTGGGCTCGACGCCAAAACCGAGACCGGTGAGCAGGCCGCAAAGCACCTCGACCATGGCGGCGAGGCCGCTGCCCTTGTAGCCTTCGCTGCCGCCGAGCGGCAGCAGCGCGCCGCCCTTGCGATATTGGGTGGGGTCGGTGGTGTGACGCCCCTCGGCATCGATGATCCATCCCGTCGGGATCTCCTCGCCACGCGCGACCGCGAGCTGGATCTTGCCGGCCGCCACCGCCGAAGTCGCCATGTCCAGACAGAAGGGTGCATCGAGATCGGACGGTACCGCGATCGAGATCGGGTTGGTGCCGAGCCGCGCCTCCTTTCCGCCGAACGGAGCGACGTGTTTCGGCGAGCGGCCGGAGTCCGCCGTTGCAATCCCGATCATGCCTTCGCGCATCGCCATCAAGGGATAGGCGGCGAGGCGGCCGACATGGCTCTGCCGGAACACGGTGCAGGCGGCAACGTTCGCGGTCTTCGCCTTCTCGATCGTCAGCGCCATGGCCTTTGCGTTGACCTGAAAGCCAAAGCCCCAATGACCGTCGATCACGGTCGTGGTCGGCGATTCCTGGACGATCGTCCACTTGGCGCCGGGAACGATATGACCGGCCTTGATGCGGTCGATGTAGGTGGGAACGGCGATCACGCCGTGGGAATCATGGCCGGCGAGATTGGCGTTGACGCAACCGATTGCGACAGCATCGGCCTCCTCCTCGGACGCCCCGGCGGCGCGCAGCAGGGCGGTGCTGACGCGCGTGAGGCGATCGGCCTTGACGATCGGCATGGCGTTCCCTCGGCTTGGTGCCCATCACAGGCTGCTTGTTGGGTGCCATCGTCTCAAAGCGCAGCAGCGATATCAATCTCCCATAAACCAACACAGGGCTGCAAATTCGTAAAGAGAACGCGCCTTTGGTCGAAGGGACGTCCCGCGCAGCGGCATTTCCGGCAATTTTGTGCTGCTCGTTCGCTGCTCGTTCACTTTGATCGACGGTTTGCAGTGCGCAATAACGACCACTTAGGCGATCGCCGTTCATAAAGGCACCGGGAGAAATAGGCAGAATTGCCGCGGGAGCTGAGATCGTGCCGACCACACTCGCGCGCACCTTTGCGGCGCTGAGCGCAATCAATGAAGCGATCCTCTACGCGAGATCGTCGGACGAGCTGTACCAGAAGGTCTGCGACGCCGGATTCTCGAGCGGGGACTTTCTGGCCGTTGCCGTCTTCCTGGTCGAGCCGGACGGCCGGGGCCTGCGATTCGCCGCCGGCTGCGGCGATGACATTCCGCGGCTGCGCTCGATTCTGATCACGACGGACGCCGGTACGCCTGAAGGATCTGGCGTCGGCGGCGAGGCATTCCGCGATCAGAAGCTGTGTGTCAGCAACGACTATCTGAACGATCCGCGCTCGCTGGCGTGGCGAGAGGGCGCCGCCAAGGCGCACATCGGTGCGGCGGCGGCGTTGCCGCTGCTCTGCAACGGCAAGAGCGTCGGCGTATTGTACGTGACGCGCAGAGAGGCCAACTCGTTGAACGAGCAGATGGTGTCGCTGTTCGAGCGCACGTCTGCGAACATTTCCTACGCGCTGGACAATTTCGCCCGCGAGACCGCGCGGCAGACCAGCGAACGGGCGACACGGCGGCTCAACCGCATGTTCGGCGCCATCAGCGCCACCAACGAGGCGATCCTGCGCGCCAAGACCGAGCAGGAACTGTACCAGCTCGTCTGCGATGCCTCCGTCCACAGCGGCAAGTCGCTGGCGACCATCGTGCTGCTCCGCGAGCCGGATTCGCACTGGATGAAGCCTGTCGCCGCCACTGGGCAGAATCTCGAGCTCGTCACCCAGGCGCGCTATTCGGTCGACCCGGAGAATCCGTGCGGCAAGGGGATCTCCGGCGAGGTGTTCCGGACGCAAAAGGCGATCGTCGAGGATGATCTCGCCAGCCGCACCAAGGGCTCGCCTTGGGAGCAGGCCAACATCGACACGGGCGTTGCCGCCTGCGTGGTCGCTCCGCTGATCAAGCGCGGCGAAAGCGTCGGCGTGCTCCTGTTCTTCATCAGCCGTTCCTGGGCCAAGGACGAGGAGATCGTCGCGCTGCTGCTGCGCATGGCGGAGAACGTCTCGTTCGCGATCGAAAATTTCCGCCGCGAGGCCGAGAAGGCCAGGATCGCGGCGGAAGAGGAACGTCTGGCGCGCATGTATGCGGCGCTCAGCGCCACCAACGAGGCGCTCCTGCGCGCGCGGTCACGCTCGGAGCTGTTCGACCTCGTCTGCGAGGCGACGGCCAAAGGCGCCAAGTTCACCTCGGCCAGCATTGCGTTGCTCGACCAGCGCGGCGAGCTGCTGCGCGTGGTCGCCAGCTACGGACCGAATGCCGACCAAGTTCGCAACTTCAAGTTTTCGATCTCCGATGAGGTGGCGGAAGGGCACGGCCTGACCGGCACCGCGTTCCGCACGCGCCAGCCTGCCGTCAGTAACGACGTGCTCGCCGACGACCGCATTGCGCCCTGGCTGGCCAGCGCTCGCCGCAGCGGCATCGCGTCCTCCGCGGCGCTGCCGCTGTTCAACGGCGACCGGCTCGAGGGCGTCTTCCTGTTCAACTCCCCGGAGCGCGGCACCTTCACGCCCGAACTCGTCGAGCTGCTGTGCAAGCTCCAGGCCAACGTCTCCTTTGCGCTGGAGAGCTTCGATCGGGCCGAGGAGAAAGCACTGGCGGACAAGCAGCGCAATCGCCTCAGCGGAATGTTCGAGGCGCTAAGCGCAACCAATGAAGCCATCATGCGCGCCAAGACCCGCGAGGAATTGTTCGAGGCTGCATGCCAGGCGGCCGTCCTCGGCGATGTGTTCGCCTCGGCGACGATCGGCATCATCGACAAGGAAAAGGAGCTCGTTCGTGTCGTCGCGGTGAAGGGACGCCTGCAGGAGCAGATGGTCGGACGGAGCTGCAATATTTCCGCCGGCCATCCCGAGGGCCAGGGCATCATCGGCACCTCGCTCCTGACCCGCCGGCCCAGCGTCATGAACGACTATCTGCACGAGCCGCGTTCGGCCTACTGGCGGACGAAGGCGATCGAGGACGGAACGCGGGCAGCGGCCAGCTTCCCGCTTCTGAAAGCAGGCCAGGAGCCGGTCGGCATCCTGCTTTTTCTCGCGCCCGAAGAGAACACGTTCACGTCCGATCTGGTCGAATTGCTCGGGCGCCTCGCCGAGAACGTCTCCTTCGCGCTCGATAATTTCGATCGCGCCGAGGAGAAGGTCCGCACCGAGGCGCAAAAGGAGCGCTTGACGCGCATGTTCGCGGCACTGAGCGCCACCAACGAGGCGATCATGCGGGCGAAGTCGCGCGCCGAACTGTTCGACCTCGTCTGTCTTGCCGCATCGAACGGCGCCAAGTTCACCTCGACCACCATCGCGCTCGCGAAGGCCGACAGCGATCAGATCGAGATCGTCGCCAGCGCCGGACCGTCGTCCGGCACCACGCGTAATGTCCGCCTCTCGGTCGACCCCGAGCGCCCCGAGGGCCGGGGGATGGCCGGCACGGCGTTCCGAACCCGGCAGCCTTGCATCAGCAATGACTATCTCAACGACCGGCGCGTGAGCGCCTTCCACGCCATCGTTCGCGGCGACGGCGCGCGGTCCGGGGCGGCATTGCCGCTGATCGTGCACGATCAACCTGTCGGCGTCATGATCTACATGTCGACCGAAAGGGACACCTTCACGCCCGAATTCGTCGAGTTGTTGCAACGTCTGGCCGACAACGTCTCCTTCGCCATGGAGAATTTCGATCGCGCCGACGAGAAGAGCAAGGCCGACGAGCGGATCGAATACCTCGCCTCGCATGACAGCTTGACCGACCTGCCGAACCGCGAGACTTTCAACGGGCTGCTGCGCGCGGCGATCGACACGGCGCAGCGCCGCGATCACCGTTTTGCGGTACTCTTCATCGATCTCGACCGCTTCAAGGTCATCAACGATTCGCTGGGGCACGAGGCCGGCGACCTGCTCCTGCTCGAAGTGGCCAATCGTTTGCGCGGCGCATTGCGAGCGAGCGACGTGGTCGCGCGCCTCGGCGGCGACGAGTTCGTGGTGATCCTCGACCAGTGCGGCGAGATCGAGGACGTCCAGCGGATCGCCACCGAGCTGCTCGCCGCGCTTGCCGAGCCCATGGAGCTGGCCGGCCACGAGTGCCATACCACGGCTTCGATCGGCATCGCGATGTATCCGGCCAACGGCTCCGACGCGCAGACGCTGACCAAGAACGCCGACATGGCGATGTACCTCGCCAAGGAGGACGGCAAGAACGGCTATCGCTTCTTCTCCAAGGAGGTGAAGACGCAGTCGATCGAGCGGCTGTCGCTCGAGAGCGCGCTGCGCCGAGCGCTGGAGCGCGAGCAGTTCTCGCTGAACTATCAGCCCAAGGTGGATATGGAGACCGGTCAGATCACGGGCGTCGAAGCGCTGCTGCGCTGGACGCATCCCGATCTCGGCAGCGTCTCGCCGGCACAGTTCATTCCACTTGCGGAGGAAACCGGGTTGATCGTGCCGATCGGCCGCTGGGTGCTGAATGAGGCTTGCGCGCAGGCCATGGCCTGGCAGCGCCGCGGCCTGCTGCCGCTATCGATGGCGGTCAACCTGTCGCCGCGGCAGTTCGCAGACGAACATCTGTTGCAGGACATCGACGAGGCGCTCGCGGCCTCCGGCATGTCTCCGGTGCTGCTCCAGCTCGAGGTCACCGAGAGCATGATGATGCGCAATGTCGGCCGCGCGCTCAAGGTGCTCGACTCCATCCAGAGCCGCGGCATCCGTCTCGCCATTGACGATTTCGGCACCGGCTATTCGTCGATGTCGCTGATGAAGCACTTCCCGATCGACACCATCAAGATCGACCGCTCCTTCGTGCGCGACCTGCCCCAGGATTCGGAAGACCAGGCGATCGCGCAGGCGATCATCAGCATGGGCAAGGCACTCGGCATGACTGTCGTCGCCGAAGGAGTCGAGAATGCCGAACAGGAGGCGTTCCTGCGGACCCATGGCTGCGACGAGATGCAGGGCTTCCTCATCTCCAAGCCGCTGGCGGCGCGGCAGATGATCGAGTTGCTGCGGCCGATTGCGCTGCCTGTCGCGCCGCCGCTCCAGCCGGAACCGGCCGACGAAGGCACAGCGTCACGGCTGAAACGCGCCGTCGTCTGAGGGCTGCGGGTGCAACTCGCGGACCTCGTGTTCTCGCCCTTCGGCCTTGCTCGGAAAGTCCTGAGGCCCCGTCAGTGACGTCTGCTCGATGAACAGCGCGAGAATGCTGCGCGCGCCTTCGGCGAAACTCGTCCCTTCGCTCACATTCAACGCGCAGCAACAGGTTTTGCTCATCGGCTCCTGGTCGTCGACCATGGCCATGGCGGGGCCCCACCACCAGGCAGGCGCAGGCGAGCGCTCGCCCTCTGGCACGACATGCCAGCTGACGAACTCCTCCATTACGCGCTCGAATTCCAGGCGCGCAGCCTGATGCATGTGGTCGATGCTCCCAGAATCCGTGCCCGACGACACGCTGATGTGATCGTCACTTCGCTCGGAAAATCGGCTCGCGCAAATGGGCCGAACCATGCAAGTCGACATCGTCGTCGGCAATGCGGAAATACGCAGCTGTCGGCGATGCGCCTGAGCAGCTGCGCATATGCATACTAGCCGCTCAAGGGCACGGCAGGCAAGCTATCGGAGTTACGGCTGCCTAACGCGACCTGAACGGATGCGCCTTCTGGTGCCAGGCCCAGGCCGTGCGGATGACCGTCGGCAGGTCGGAGTGACGCGGCACGAAGTTCAGCACCTTTCTCGCAGCAGAGGGGTCCGCGACCAGATAGGTGGGATCGCCGGCGCGGCGCGGCTTGATGGTATGCGGTACCTCGCGTCCGGTCTCCTGCCTGATGGCGTCGAGGATCTCGCGCACGGAAAAGCCGGAGCCTGTGCCGAGGTTGAAGCTGCCGCCGGCATGCCCTTGTTCCAGAAGCCTCAAGGCCGCGACATGGGCGGCCGCGAGGTCGGTGACGTGGATGTAGTCGCGGATCGCGGTGCCGTCGGGCGTGTCGTAGTCGTCGCCGAACACCGCGAAGTCGACATGCCCCTGAAGCGCCATCATCGCGCGCGGAATGAGGTGAGTTTCGTTGTCGCGCAGCTCGCCGATGCCACCAGCGGGGTCCGCGCCGCTGGCGTTGAAATAGCGCAGGCAGAACGCACCGAAGCCATAGGCCGTGCGGTAATCGGCGAGCATGCGTTCGATCATCAACTTCGATGCGCCGTAGGGATTGATCGGCGCACAGGGAAAGTCTTCCGGCAGCGCCTTGGAATCGGCGTTGCCATAGACGGCGCCGGTCGAGGAGAACACGATGCGATGGCAGCCCGCGTTGCGCATCGCCTGCAACAGCGACAGCGTGCCCTGGACGTTGTTGATGTAGTATTTCTGCGGGTCGGCCATGGACTCCCCGACGAGGCTCGCCGCCGCGAAATGCATGACCGCCGTGATCTTGTGCTCGGCGAAGGCGCGCGCCAGCGATGCGCCATCGAGCAGATCGCCCGTCACCAGCGGGCCGGCGACGAAGCTGCGATGACCTGTCGAGAGATTGTCATAAACGACGGGCTGATAGCCGGCGGCGGTCAGTGCGCGGCAGGCATGCGAGCCAATATAGCCCGCGCCCCCGGTGACGAGGACGGTCGGTCGGTCGGTCATGTCGTCTTCTGCTCTTCTCTTAGCGGAGGGGGCGGTTGCGGCTGAAGAGAAGATAAAGCGCGCGGGGGTTGGTGGTCAAATAGCGCCAGAACAGACGGCGTGGCTCCAGCAAGGTGCGCCAGGCCCATTCGAGGCCGATTTTTTGCATCCATTGCGGCGCGCGGGAACGGCTCCCCGACAAAAAGTTGAACAGGCCGCCGGACGTCTTGATAACGCCAACATTGGTCAGATGCGGCGTGAATTCCTTCACGAATGCCTGCTCGTTGGGCACGCCGAGCGCGACCCACAGATAGTCCGGCGCCAGCGCGTTGATCTCCTCGATTTTGGCACGTAGCGCCTCGCCGCGCAGATAGCCATGGCTGCGCCCGACGATCTTGAGGCGTGGATACATCTTCAGGACGTTTGCGACCGCAGCGGCGTTCTCGGCCTCGCTTGCCCCAAACATGTAGAAAGTGCGGCCGACTGCTTCCGCCTTGCGCGCGACGACGTGGAACAGGTCCGTGGTCGCAACGCGCTCCGGCAGCGGGAACCAGGATTGCAGCTTCGAGGCCGCGACCAGCGGCTGACCATCGGCGTTGATCAGGTCGGCGGCGCGGAACAGGCGCTCGGTCTGCGGCTCGGTCGAGCAGCGCGCCAGCACCTCGCCATTGGCCGAGGTCAGGAACAGCGGGCGGCCGATGCGATTGTCAGGATCGGTCGCCTCGATCATGAAATCGGCGGTGGCTTCCAGATCGAGCGCGGCCATGCGAAGCCCGCCGACGGTGATCCGCGGCACGTCGGCAGTCGCTGCCCGTCCCTCGAGGTTGACGCGACGCTCAAGCATATTGTTTGCCTCGCTGGCGCGTTTGGATTGCAGGGGTGAGCTCGTCGAGCACGACGCCGACGAGCTTGCGCTCGGCGGGGCCGAGCGCGGTCAGGATCTCTTCCAGGCTGTCGTTGACGTCGAGGCAGGTCGGCAGCACGGCCACCAGCGAATCGATGTCGTCGAGCAGCTTGCGGCCGCCGGCCGCGAGCGGCATCGCCGGGCCGTCGAGGATCACGAGGTCATAGCCGCTCGCGGCGCGCGCCTGCGCAATGGCCTTGCGGATGGCGTCGGCAGCCTTCCCGGCGTCGCCCTCCGCGGCCGGCAGCACCGAGATGCCGTTGACCGTCTTGATCTCGCGTGCGTCCTTGCTGCCGATCGAGAGCCAGCCGAGCCGGCTCGGCTCGCTCTTGCCGGGACGGATCACCTTGTTCGAGAGCACGCGGGCCTGATGGTCGGCATCGATCATCAGCACGCGGGCGCCGTCGCGCGCAGCCGCCAGTGCGAAATTCAGCGCGGTTACGCTACGCCCGCTCGTCTTGCCGCCCCCGACGAGCGCGACGACCGGCATCGCCCTGCCGCCGGAGCGCCGCGCCACTGCGGCGCGCATGTCGCGCCAGGCGTTGAGCAGCGTCGTCAGGGGAAAACCGGGACGGAGCGTCGGCCAGCCCAGCCGTGTGAGGTCGACGCCGCCGCCGGTAGCGAGGATGGCGCCGAGCGTGTGGATGACGTCGGCCTCCTGGAAGCGTGCGATCAGCGGCTTTTCGATCAGGGGCTTTTCGACCATCGCGGGCTGGAGCGGGGGAGCGGCAAGCTCCAGCGGAATCCGTTCAACATCCGGAGAGGCCGGCTGAGGCGGCGAAGCCTCCGAAGGGCGCGCGCGCTGCGGAACCCGTGTTGCATCCGGCGCCGATGTGCGCTGTGGGCGGGCTGACGTGGGCGCCGTTGCGATCGCGCCGGCGAACAGCAACTCAGCCGCGACGAACCAGCCCGATGCAGCGATGGCGCCGAACACGAAGCCGATCATGGCGAACAGGCTCATAGCTGGCGGGAACGAGCGCCGCTGCGGCACTGTCGCTTCACCTATGACACGGGCCGCCGAAGTGTTCAGACTCTCCTGCTCCTCGGTCTCGCGGGAGCGCTTGAGAAAGGATTGATAGACGTCGCGGCTGGCATCGGCTTCGCGTTCGAGCTCGCGCAGGCGCACGGCGGCCTGGCTGAGCTGGACGCTCTGTCGCTTCTGCGCTTCCAGCGCCCGGTTGAGCGAAGCCTCGAAATCGCGGGCGCGCGTCAAATCGTTCTTGGCGGACTGCGCGAAGCGGTCGATCTCTTCGTTGATGGTGCGCTTGAGGTCCTCGACCTGCTTCTCGGTCTGACGCAGTGCCGGATGGCGCGGCCCGAGCTCGCCGGCTTGCTCCGCATATTTCTTGCGGGCATCGGCATATTGCGCGCGCAGATTCGCGATCGTCGGCGATTGCAGCGCCTCCGGAATAGCGCCGGCATCGGCAGCGGTACGGCGACTCGCCTCGATCTGGTCGAGCCGCGCCTGCGCATCCATCGTGGCCGCCCGGGCCGCGGAAAGCCGCTGGTTGCTGGCGGAAAGCTGTTGGTCGCTGATCAGCGCATCCTGGGTGCCGACGAAATTATTCTGGGCCTTGTAGGTGGCGAGCGCGGTCTCGGCGTTGCGCAGCCGATCGCGCAGCTCCTTCAGGCGGCTGGATAGATCGTTGGTGGCGCGCCGCGCGGCCGAAGCCTGCGAGTTGCGGGATTCGGCGAGGTAAGCATTGGTCAGCGTGTTGGCCAGCATCGCGGCTTTCGCGGGGTCTGTCGACCAGACCTCGACGTCGACGATGAAGCTCTTCTCAGTCTTGCGGATCGCGATGTGCCTGCTCAGTGCCTCGAGCGCCGCGAGCTGCACTTCCTTCGTCTCCGCGGCCGAAGGCGCGCGGGGGTGCAGGCCGATCAGGCCGAGCAGCGACGACATCAGGCTCGTGCCATCGCCGCCACCGAATTCCGGATCCTTGTCGAGGCCGGCCTGCTGGATCACCTGGAGCAATACGCTGTTGGACGTGATGAGGCGCGCCTGGCTCTCCACCACCATGGACATGCCGGAGACGTCCTGCGCGCGCGGCGTGAGTTCGCGGTCCACGAGCTGAAGCTCGCGCGGATCGACGTAGAGCTGAGCGGTGGCGGTGTAGCGGGGCGTCACGCTCTTGCCGATGCTGACTGCAAGCGTCGCGCCGAGCAGGGCGGCCGCGGTGATCGCTACCTTTCGCCGCCAGAGCAGATTGGCAAGCTCCAGCACGTTGAAGCCGGCCCGAGGCTTCCGTTGCGAGGCCTCCGGTCCGGCCCGGTCGATCGGCTGGTTATAGTCAAGCATGATCCCCAGCTTTCATTCCAGCTGCTGCCGCGGGCTGAGGGGTTACTCTTCGCTTTACGCCACGCACCCGGGATATAGGTGCCCAATCCACGCAACAGGGAAAATTAACCATACTCATTGAGGGACTATTCACCGAAATGGCAAACAAAGCGTTTAAGCGCATCCCACTCTTTGCGGCGTCGCCGTGACGCCCGGATCCTCTGGAGATTAACGGTTCGTTAACGAGCGCAGCGGGCCTGCCAAGCGCCGTTCGTTCCGCGAACAGCTGCACGCGCATGGCTGTCAGCGCTTCCGCAGGATGACGTGATAGTCGCCGCGGCGGACGTCGGTGCCGCGCGGGAGCACGGCGTTCAGCGCCGCGGCGCCGGCATCGACCAGGGCCGCAAACAGCGGCTTGCGCCGTCGCATCTCGGGATAGCGCGGACTTTCGACTTCACGACGATAGATCGTCTCGAGGCCATTGGCGGCCGCGAATGCTTCGAGCCTGGGCAACGTCACCAGCGGATGGAAGAAGGTCGGGAACGGCGGCTCGCCGGGCACGCCGGCGTCCTTGATGCCGCGGATGTGCCGGTAGAACCAGACGTGAAACCAGTGCGGCGAATATTTGGTGACGATTCCGGAGAGCGAGCGGGGATTGGGCGCGCCGATCAGGATCATGCCGCCGCGCTTGAGCGCGTCACGGAAGTTCAGGAGCGCAGCATCGACGTTCGGCAGATGCTCGATCACGTTGTAGCAGATCACCAGATCGAAGGTCTCGCGGCCGAAGCGGTAGGTCTGGATGTCGCCGAGGATCGCCTCGTCGGCGTAGATGTTTTTGCGGACCTGGTCCTCGTCGATGTCGACGACGGTGACTTTGCTGCGGCTCAGCAATTCTGGCGGCAGGACGCTGCACGAGCCGCCGCCGGCTTCATAAATGGCGAGCCGGCCCTGCGGCAGCTCGCGGCACAGCACCTCATGAACGGCGAGCAGGCTGTCGCGAGCTTCGCCGTGGACGAGATCATGAAGCGCCTCGGTACCTGTCGCGGCCTCGGGGATTTGGATCGCCGTGGCTGTCGCGAAATCGATCGTGGCTGGCTTGTTCATGGTTTCTGACCGCGCTTGTTCTATTCAAATTTACAGGAAAAAACGCGCTTGCCCGAAGAGCAAATCCGATGCCGCACGGTCTCACCGGTCGCAGTGCTTACGGTCGGGTTAATGCGCATGCGCATTAACTACAGCATTGTCCATATTGCGGCCTCGTCGGCGCATGGACCGCCAGTTGCAGTATCACGCCCGGCAGATGTGGCGGCGATGTGCCGCTCGGCAGCCGTCTGTTTTGGGACGCATCTGTCCCGCGGCGATGTGTCGTCGTGGGATGCGTGATCGAAGCAGGGCTTTTTCAATATATCTCGGACATCTAGATCGTCATGACATTGATCCCGACAGACCTGTCCACCATGCGCATCGCGGATGCCGTGCGCGATCCCAACCGGGAGATCGCGGTGAGCTCTGCGGTCATCGACCTGTCCGTCGGCATCGTCGTCTGCATTCCCTGCTTTCGCCGTCCGCAGCACCTTCGGCTGACGCTGGAATCTCTGGCGAACCAGCGCACCTCGCGTTCCTTTGCCGTCGTCATGGTCGAGAACGATGCCGCGCGGCGCGAAAGCGCGCCGGTTGCCGCAGAGTTTCTGGCCGCCGGCAGGCTCCAGGGCGTTTGCCTGATCGAGAAACGGCAGGGGAACTGCCAGGCGATCAATGCTGCGTTCGAGACGGCGCAGGAGCTGTTTCCCGCCGCGACCCGTTTCCTGATGATCGACGACGACGAGATCGCTTCGCCCGACTGGCTCGAGCTGATGGTCCGCACTGCGGAGGCGACCGGAGCCGACGTGGTCGGCGGTCCGGTGCTGCCGGTCTTCGACGACGACAGCAAGCCCTGGCTTTCGCGTCATCCCGCTTTCCGTCCCGCCTACGACTACAGCGGTGCGGTGCCGCTGATTTACGGCTGCGGCAATTGTCTGATCACACGCGCCGCCTTCGAACGGTTCGATCGTCCCGCGTTCGACCTGCGCTTCAATTTCCTCGGCGGCGGTGATTGTGATTTCTTCGTGCGGTGCCGTGACGCCGGCATGCTGTTCCACTGGACGGCGGAGGCCGTCATCACCGAGACCGTGCCGCGCAGCCGCACCAGCATCGGCTGGATCGCAAAGCGCGGCCTGCGCATCGGTGCGATCAATTATCGCGTGCAGTACAAGGCCGCGCAAAGCGCGGCGGCGCGGGCGCGGGTGTTTGCGCAGATGCTTGGACGGCTGCCGCTGTCGCTGGCTCGTGCCGCAGCCTTGTTGACCTCGTCGAAAGCCGTCGTCGCGATGCATCCCGTGATGGTTGCGCTTGGCGCCGCCTTGGCGGCCTTCGGGCTCGAGCCGAAGCCCTATGAGGCCTCGAAGATCGCGTCTTGATGCGGCGGCGACGGACTAGATGCCGAAACGGGCGAGGGCGACCCGGATTGCGGAGCGTGGCAGCGATTTGAGCGACCGCCGGCCGATCATCGCGAGATAGGCGAAGGCTTGGCGATGTCTGCCGAAGCGAATCGCTTGCATCGCCGAATAGGTGACGAGATGAATCTCGGCAGCCCGGCGCAACCCACGCGCCGCGCCCTCGGGGAGTCTCGCCAGGATCAACCCGTCATCGAAGATACGTGCGACCGCCGGCAAGAAATCCTGCGGGGTTCGCGCCGCCGCGTTCATCGTATTGGCCGTGTGCAGGCGATAATCCAGCAGAAGCTTTGGCGCGAATTCGAACTCGCCGATCGCGGCAAGCCGGCACCAGCAATGCCAGTCTTCGCAATATCTGAGAGAGACGTCGAAACCGCCGATGGCGCGGAAAGCCTCCGCACGGGTGAGCACGACGCCACCGTTGACGATGAAGTTCCCGGCCGTGAGCCGCACCAGCACGTCGCCTGATGGTTTGCGGCGTCCCTTCAGCAGGTCGCGCCGGCCGATCTGCCGCCCCTCGCTGTCGATCGTGTTGTAGTCGCCGTAGACGAGAACCGCGCGCGGAGCACCGCGCGCTGCCGAAAGCAGCGCCGCCACCGCGCCGGGGCGCAGGCGGTCGTCGGCATCGAGGAAGAGCAGCCACTCACCGTTCGCATGCCGGGCCCCGAGATTGCGCGCCGCCGAGACGCCTGCGGAATCGTTGTGGATCAAGCGCAGCCGCGAGTCACGCACGTCCCGGACGATCGCAATGGTTTCGTCGGTCGAGCCGTCGTCCACGACGATCACCTCGGTCACCTCGCGTTGCGCCAGTGCGCTGGCGAGGGTTTCGCCGACATAAGCTGCAGCGTTCTTGGCGGGAATCACGACGGACACCGAATTGGCGGCGCCGATCTGAAGCGGGAGGCGCGCTGGCGCTGCCGCGCGGGAGGCGGCCGGCAGTTCGAGAACGTCTTCGGCGGTGATCAAGCTACGGCTCGCCTTTAATGATCTGTTAACCGGGACCTGTCGGCCGCGCTGGCAACGCTGGCGATCGCAAGCCGGCCGCCCGCGGATGATACCCGCATTGTGGTCAACCCGTTGCCGGGAAGGCCTGTGCGCCGCCTGGTTTCGTAGAATAGCGTTAAGCCACTGGCATTAAGCCTGTGGCAAATTTGGAAGAGTGCGACAGGCGTCCCCATGCGACAATGCGCTTGGCTGCCGCGGATGGATCCAGTGCCCGCAAAGACGTTCGAACACGACCCCGATGCGATGATCCTGAACCTCTTTTATGAGGACAAGGACGATCGTTGGTTTCCCGGCGACCGGCACCTGCGGCGCATGGCTCGCCGGTTGCTGCTCGGCGAACCGCGCATGAGCGGCCAGCTCCGCGTGTTTCTCAATCTCTGTGCCGGACTCGACCGGCTCGGCATCCGCTACCGCGTCAACGACTACGGTCATATCGCCGAGCATCCCGACGAGCTCGCCTGCATCATCGGCCGGACCTTCCTGCTCGACAAGTTCGCGTGGAAGAATCCGATCCTGCTCGGCGTTGCCGCCCACAATCATCCGCTCGACGACCCCGATCTGTTCAAGCGTCTGCCGGTGAAGAAGGTCGTGGTGCCCGGCCCCTGGTACGTCGATATGTACCGGCCGCATTGGCCCGATACGGAGGCCTGGCCCGTCGGCATCGACACGGACCTCTGGGCGCCGTCGAAGCAATCGCAAAAGGCCGTCGATGTGCTGATCTACGACAAGGTCCACTGGGACCGCGAGCGCTATGCGCAGGAGATGATCGAGCCCATCCGCGCCCGGCTGCTCAAGGACGGTCGCTCGCTCACCGAGCTGCGCTATGGCAGCTACAAGGAAGCGGACTATCAGGGCGCGCTGGCGCGTTCGCGGGCGATGATCTTTCTGTGCCAGAGCGAGAGCCAGGGCATCGCCTATCAGCAGGCCTTGTCCAGCGGCGTGCCGGTGTTTGCCTGGGATCCGGGCGGGCCTTGGCGCGACCCCGATTACTATCCGCACCGGGTGAGGTTCGCGCCGGTGTCGTCGGTGCCGTATTGGGACGAACGCTGCGGTGCCAAGTTCACCGACATCGCGGGGTTCGAGGCGGGTTGGGAAAGGTTCTGGGCCGGGTGCGCCGCGGGCGACTTCGATCCGCGCGGTTACATCCTGGACAATCTCACGCTGGAGCAACGGGCGCTGCAATACTACGAGATCGCGCTGAGTATCGTGCGCGAGCCCGCGGCGTCGCAGACCTCCGCCGGGCCCGCTGATAGACGCTCGGAAGAGTCGAACCATGACCGGAAGCTGCACCGGCGTCACGAAATGTCTTGAGTCATGGACCGCAGCGCCGCAGACATGACCAACATCGAGGCCCGATCGTTGGGCCATGTCCTGCGCGACCGCCTTGCGGGGCTCAATGCCGTACAGGCGGCGCGCTGCCTCGTCGCGGTCGGAGCGCTGCTGCTGGTCCTGGTGACGCTCGATCCATTCCCGGACCTGCGCAATCCCGACGTCACCACCATCGTCGGCGGACGAATGGCGCTGACCTATATCTCCTGGGGCCTCCTGGCTGCGGTCGCGGTGCTGTGTGTCGCCGCCTCGGATGCACCCGCGCTGAAGAGCCTGCTGACGCCGCTTCATCTTTGTCTTCTGGGCTGGCTGGTGATCAATATCGTCTTCTCCGAGAGTCGCGGCGTTTCGATCCAGCGATTCGTGCTTGCGGCCAGCGTGACGTCGCTCGCCGTCGTGTTGCCGTTGCTGCCGCCGACCCAGCGCAGTTTCAACCTTTGCCTGGGGGCCGCCGCGCTCGTGCTGCTCGCGCTTTGTTATCTCGGCGTCTTCCTCGCGCCGCAATATTCAATCCACACGGCCCTCGACGTCACCGAGCCGCACCTTGCCGGCGACTGGCGCGGCAGCTTTGGCCACAAGAACATCGCCTCGGCCGTGATGACCATCCTGGTCTATGTCGGCATCTACCTGTCCGCCGTGGGCTCGTTCGTGATGGGACCCGCGATCGCCGTGCTGGCCGGCACATTCCTGATCTTCACCGGCGGCAAGACGTCGTCGGTGCTCTGCCTTGCAATCTACGCTCTCGCCTCGCTGGTCTATGTCACGCCAGGCCTGTGGCTGAAGCGAATCATCTGCTTCGTGCCGCTGGTTGCGATGAACCTGTTGACGGTCGGCAGTGTCCTCAGCCCGGCGCTCGGGGCGATGACGCGGCTGCTTCCGCTCGATCCCACCTTCACCGGACGGTCCGCGATATGGGAGTTCGCGCTTGCGGCCGTGGCCGAGAAGCCGATCATCGGTCACGGCTATGCAGCGTTCTGGGACGACGTAAGTGCGCGGCAGACCACCCAGGGCGCCGAATGGGCGACGTCCGCGGCGCACAGCCACAACAGCTATCTCGATCTCGCGGTCACCATCGGCCTGCCGGGATTGATGCTCGTGATCCTTGTGTTCGTGCTCGCCCCGCTCGGCAATTTCCAGACGGCCCGGGCTCACAGCCGCAGTGGCGCATTGGCCAAGCTGTTCCTGACGGTGTGGCTGTTCGGCCTGTACTACGGCGCCACCGAGACCTTCCTGCTCGAACGGCAGAATCCAATCTGGTTCATGTTCGCCCTAGCCGTGGCCGGCCTGCACTTCCTGGCGAGGTTCCAATGCGTCGAGCAGATCGAATAACGCTGAGCAACGCCGTTGCTCGTAGTCTGCAACGAAACATAGTCCATCTGGAAACATTCAGTAATCGTATGCCCTGCGGATGACGTTTCTCAGCGTCGAGCAATATGACGGCCAGGTGTCCAGCACGTCGGGAATCGCAGTCGATTTCCTCCGTGACTGGCAGCACGCGGCCTCGCGCCTGAACGCCGGGTACCGCACCGCGTTCCAGCATGTTGACTGGCTCGGCGCCTGGTACGAGGCGTTTCACGACGTCGCTCCGCTGATCGCCGTGATCTCCGATTTCGCCACGGGCAGGGATATCGCGGTTGTGCCGATGATCAGCCATGTCAGGCGCGGCATCCGGATTGTCGAATTCGCGGATCTCGGCGTCTCCGACAACAACGCGCCGATCCTGGCGCTCGATGCCGCGTTGGACGCGGGGGCGACGGATGCGATCACCAGGGCGCTGATCGGCGCGTTGCGCGCGCTGCCCGACCGTTTCGATCTGCTCCGCCTGAAGAAGATGCCGGCCGAGGTCGGCGGCAAGCCGAATCCGCTGGTGTCGCTCGGCCGGATCGGCTCCTCCTCGCTCAATGGCAATCTCGTGTTGATGGGCGATGACTATGACGACTACCAGGCCTCGATCAAGCGGCTGCAGATGCGGCGCTGCTGGCGGGTCCTCAGCCGTCATCCAGGTGCGCGGTTCGAGGTCGCCGCCGATGTCGCGCGTGCGCATGAGCTGCTGGATGTGATGGATGTCCAGCAACAGGCGCGCATGCAAAAGCTCGGCTCGCCGTTCGTTCTCAACGACGAGACTCATGCGCGATTCTATCGCGAGGTCGTCCGCCAAGGCCTTGCGAAAGGCTATGCCGTGGTCTCGGCGCTGGTGTGCGACGCAGGCGTCGTCGGCACCGCGCTCGGCGTCAAGCATGGCGCGACCTATTTCCTGCTGCGTATCAGTCACGCCGGCGATGCATGGTCGAGCTGTTCGCCGGGTCTTCTCGTCACCGAGCGCACCATGGCGGCGCTGCATGCGCAAGGCGTGCGCCGGTTCGATCTCAGCATCGGCAATCAAGCCTACAAGCGCCGCTTCGGCGCCGAGCGGGTGCCGCTGACCGATGCGAGCGTCGCGTTGTCCTGGCGCGGTCTGCCCTACGCCTGGCGCGATCATGCCGCGCAGGGCTTGCGCCGCTATCCTAGGCTTGCCTCCCTCGCGGCGAAGGCGATGGGCAAGCCGGCGCGATAGAACGTGCCGCAGCGTGCGGCGTTTTCATCGTCCAAGCAGACCTCACGAGCCAGTGCAACTGGCGCAGCGAAACCGGCCGCGCGAGGCGCGGAATAGGCTGCGGCAATACCAGCGCCGCGCCAGCGCCTGTGCAGGCTTGCGGATCATCTGCGCGATCAACAGGAGTTCGAAGGCCATTCGTATCGTTCTTTGTCGAATATCCCGATAGGAGATGGGGTGGCATTCCCGAATGAGAATGCCGCCCCCGTCGCATCAGCCATGCAGCTCAGCCATGAAGTTTCTTGGCGGTCTCCGCGATCTGGCGGCCCTGGTAGCGCGCGCCGGCGAGCTCGTTGGCGCTGGGCTGGCGGCTGCCGTCGCCGCCGGTGATCGTGGTGGCGCCGTAGGGCGCACCGCCCGTGATCTCGTCGAGCTTCATCTGGCCGGCAAAGCCGTAGTTCATGCCGACCACCACCATGCCGAAATGCAGGAGGTTGGTGATGATCGAGAACAACGTGGTCTCCTGGCCGCCATGCTGGGTCGCGCTGGAGGTGAAGGCGCCGCCGACCTTGCCGTGCAATGCGCCCTTGGCCCAGAGCCCGCCGGCCTGGTCGAGGAAGTTCGCCATCTGCGAGGACATGCGGCCGAAGCGCGTGCCGGTGCCCACGATGATCGCGTCGTAATTGGCGAGGTCCTCGATCTTGGCGACCGGCGCGGCTTGATCGAGCTTGTAATGCGAGGCTTTCGCGACTTCGGCCGGCACCAGCTCGGGCACGCGCTTGATGTCGACGGTGGCGCCCGCCTCGCGTGCGCCTTCGGCGACGGCCTTGGCCATCGCCTCGATGTGGCCATAGGCGGAATAATAGAGGACGAGAACTTTGGTCATGATGGTCTCCGTTCGGTGATGAGTGAGTCCTTTTCAGTGTCGTTGCCGGGCTTGACCCGGCAACCCATCGCTCTTTGAAAAGGTCCTTGCGAAGGCGATGGATGCCCGGCTCAAGGCCGGGCATGACGAGTTCGTGTGTGCGCTAAGCCGCGTCGACGAGCACGAGCTCGGAGTCTTCCAGCGCCGTGATCTTGGCCTGGCCTCATCGCGGATCGCGGCGCCGTCGCGGGCATTGACGCGGATGCCATTGATCTCGACGGAACCAGCCGCCGGCACGAGGTAGAGATGCCGCGATTTCTGCGGCTCGTACTCCGCGCTCTCGCCCGCCTTCAGCGTGGTGGCGAGCACCCGCGCGTCGGCGCGGATCGGCAATGCGTCCGTATCATCCTCGAAGCCGCTCGCGATGGTGACGAGCTTGCCGGAGCGGTCCGCCTTCGGGAACGGCTTCGAGCCCCAGGTCGGCTGGCCGCCGCGCTCGGTCGGCTCGATCCAAATCTGGAAGATCCGCGTCCTGGTCGGCTCCAGATTGTACTCGGAATGGCGGATGCCGCTGCCGGCGCTCATCACCTGCACGTCGCCGGCTTCAGTCCGGCCCTCGTTGCCGAGGCTGTCCTGATGGGTGATCGCACCTTCACGAACATAGGTGATGATCTCCATGTTGGCGTGGGGATGGGCGGGAAAGCCGGTGTTCGGCGCGATCTCGTCGTCGTTCCACACCCGCAAGGCGCCGTGGCCCATATTGTTCGGATCATAGTGGCTGGCGAAGGAGAAATGATGCTTGGCCTTGAGCCAGCCGTGATCGGCGCCGCCGAGCTTTGCGAAAGGTCTGAGTTCGATCATCTGTGCAATTCCTTGGCTTGAAAGGGTGGTGGTTCGGATCAGGCACCGAACCCGCCGTCGATATTGAGCACCGTGCCGGTGACGAAGGAGGCTTCCGGACTTGCGAGGAACACGACGCCGGCGGCGACTTCCTCGGGGCGGCCGAAGCGCTGCAGCGCGTGCTGCTTGCGCTGGGCCTCGGCGAACTCGCCGCCGTCCTTCGGATTCATGTCGGTGTCGATCGAGCCGGGCTGCACCACGTTCACCGTGATCCCGCGCGGGCCGAGGTCGCGCGCCGCGCCCTTGGTGTAACCGACCACGGCCGCTTTGGTGGCGACGTAGTCGGCAAGACCCGGGAACGAGGCGCGGTCGGCGAGCATCGAGCCGACAGTGACGATCCGGCCGCCTTCACCCATCAATTGCGAGGCGGCGCGGATCGCCGCGATCACACCGTGCACGTTGATGGCGTCCTGACGGGCAAGCGCGTCCACGTCGGCCTTGGGATCGTCGATCGCCCCGCCGGCGGCGACGCCGGCATTGTTGACGAGGATGTCGAGATGGCCGAATTCCCTCGCGACATCGTTGACGAGCTGTGTCACGTCCTTCGCGGAGGCTTGGTCGGCCTTGAAGGCACGCGCCTTGACGCCCTTCGCCTTCAATTCAGCAACGACGGCCTCCGCCTTGTCGGGCGAGGCGACATAGCTGATGGCGACATCCGCGCCTGCATCGGCGAGCGCGCGGGCGGAGGCTGCGCCGATGCCGCGCGAGCCGCCGGTGACGAGGGCAACCTTGCCGGAGAGCTTCTTGGTCATTGGATTTCTCCATGTCCTGAATTTCTGATGGGCCTTGGATAAGCCTTCGTCTGTGGTATAGAAATAGAAACTGTTGAAACTCATTGTTTCCTTGATTGCCCTACATGGACCGGCACCGATGGCAAAGCTCCCAGACTTCGAAGCGCTCGCGATCTTCGCAAAAGTCGTGGAATTACGGTCATTTGCGGGGGCCGCTAGCGAGCTCCTCATGTCCAAGGCCACGGTATCCAAGGCGGTCACGCGGCTGGAAGAGCGGCTCGGCGCGCGGCTGTTTAACCGCACCTCGCGCCGACTCGCGCTGACCGATGCCGGCCACAAGCTGGCCGAACGCGCGACGCGCCTTTTGGCCGACGGCGAGGCCGCCGAGAACGAAGCGCTGGCGCAGTCGATGGCGCCGCGCGGCCTGGTGCGGCTCGCCGTTCCCATGACGTTCGGCATCAAGGCCGTGGCGCCGCTGCTGCCCGAATTTTTCGAGACCTATCCGGAGGTGTCGGTCGATCTGCATTTGAGCGATGCGACCGTCGACCTGATCGGCGAGGGTTTCGACATGGCGGTGCGGATCGCGCGGCTACCGGACTCATCGCTGATCGCACGGCGGCTCTTCACCATGCCGCGCTACACGGTCGCCGCGCCGTCATATCTGAAGCGTTACGGCAGGCCGACGCATCCAATGCATCTCGCCCAGCACAAATGCTTCAGCTACGCCTATCTCTCCACGCCCAACGTCTGGCACTACACCAACTCGGCCGGCGAGCAGGCGAGCGTGCGCCCAGGCGGCCAGCTGCGCGTCAACAACGGCGAAGCCGTGATGCCGGCGCTGATCGCGGGCCTCGGCATCGCCGAGCTGCCCGAGTTCATCGTCGGCGAGGCGATCTCGTCCGGCGAGGTCGAAGTCATCCTGAAGGACTGGAAGCAGGCCGAAGGCGCCGTGCATCTGGTGACGCCGCCCGGCGGCCCGCGCCCCGCGCGCGTGGAAGCGCTCGGCGATTTTCTCGCAGCGAAGCTGCCGGGCACGTGCAAGCGACGGACGCGCGGCAGGGCTAGGGCGTCGTAGGACGACCGGCCTCAACGCCCCGTCGCGGAGGCCGCGGCCGATAGCACGCGCCTGATCGCGGCGGTGAAGAGGATCGATAAGGTGGAGTCGGTTCCAACTGCGTTTTTCACATTTTGTTGTTGGTCCAGAACAAGCTCGCGTCTCGTTGATTGAAGACAATTCGAGAGACGTGAGAATCGAGAGACGTGAGAAGGATCTGGACATGCGAACAGAGCGGATCGCGCTAGGTGTGGCGCTCGCGGTGGGCGGCGTCTTGGCGCAGAGCGCTGCGTCCGCCCAGGAATATCGCGGGACCATGGAGCAGCAGATGGCCTGCACGCCCGATGTGTGGCGGCTGTGCAGCGATCAGATTCCGGACGTGAACCGTATCGTGGCCTGCTTGCAACAGAACACGCCGCAGCTCTCGAGCGGGTGTCGCGCGGTGTTCCAGTCGAACAATCAGGGTCAGCCGCGGCAGCCAGTCCCGCGCAACCGCATCGTGCCTCCGCCGCGCTACAACACCGCGCCGCCCGCGTACCCGCGTTACGACGAGGACGACTAGAACTGCCTATAGCGCGCGAAAGCTATAGCGCGAACCAAATGAGGCTCGATCGCTGCGACGGCGGAGGTGCGCTCCCTCTCCCGCTTGCGGTCGCTTGCGGGAGAGGGTTGGGGAGAGGGTGCTTCCGCGATGGGACCGGCCGAGAGGAGAAAGCCTCACCCGCGCCGGAGCCTGTCGTCCGGGGCGACTCGATGGGCGCGATCTCTCCCGCGGAAATGGATCCAGCCTGAAGCTATTCCGCCTCAGCTTCGATGCTCACAGACGTCGATCCATTCAGCCCCGGTCAGCTCGGCCATCCGCTCGGGAGCAATGCGCACCGCGCTGTGGGTCGAGCCCGCGGCTGGCACGACGATGTCGAATGCCTTCAGTGACACGTCGCAATAGACCGGCAGCGGTGACTTCAGCCCGAACGGGCAGACGCCGCCAACCTCGTGCCCGGTGATGTCGGCGACTTCCTCCAGGCCCAGCATCTTCGGCTTGCCGCCGAACTGCGCCTTCACCTTCTTGTTGTCCATGCGTGAGGTGCCGGCGGCGACGATCAGGATCACGCGCTCGCCGATCCGCAACGACAGCGTCTTGGCGATCCGTCCCGGCTCGACGCCATAGGCTTCGGCCGCCAGCGCCACGGTCGCGGAGCTGATCGGGGATTCGATGACGGAGATGTCGGGGGCTTTCTCGGCGAAGAAGGCGCGAACGGATTCCAGGCTCATTCCGGGTAGCTCATTGCAATCTCACAGGCGGTCGGCGACCCGTTAAGCGATTTTCGGCAGCTCGGAGAGTGCGCGGATACGATGATCCGGCGCGAAGCCGAGCTCGTCCATCTGGGTGCGGATCGCTCTAAACAGGGTGAGCGGTGCCACGAGTTCGTTCTCGACGCAAGCCAGCGCCATCGCTTCCGGCGTCACCCGCTCGATCCAGGCAACCTTCAATCCGAACGATTTCGCCCCGGCGGCGTCCCAGGGATTGGAGGAGACGAACAGAACCTCATCAGGCGCGGCGCCGAGCACCTCGCCGATCAGCTCATAGGCCTGCGGGCTCGGCTTGAAGACCTTCTTCGCGTCGATGCTGATGGTGGCATCGAGCAAGGCATCGAGGCCGGAATTGCGCACGAGCGCATTGAGCATGTCCGGGTCGCCGTTGGAGAGGATGGCGAGCTTGCGCGGTTTCAGGGCCGCAAGCGTTTCCGCCGCGTCAGGATAGAGATCGAGATGCAGATACTTCTCGATCACGCGCTCGAACGTCTCGTTCTCGTAGGCCAGCCCGAGCACGCGCAGCGTATAGGCGAGGGAATCGCGGGTGACGACGGCAAAGTCCTGGTAGCGCTGCATCAGCGAGCGCAGCCAGGTGTATTCGAGCTGCTTGATGCGCCAGACCTGCGTGATGATCTCGCCGTAGCCGGGAAACGCATCCTCGGTGACGTCAGCGACCGACTGGATGTCGTAGAGCGTTCCGTAGGCGTCGAAGACGACGGCGTTGATGCTCATTGGCTGTCCTTCCGGGCCGTTGAGGTTCGCAACAACTCCGCTTGGGGAGTCAGCATCATCGTCAGCTTACCAGAGCAAAGCGGAAGTCTGCCACTGCAAGCGCGACCGGCGGCTTGCGACGACGAGCGGACGCTGCCGAAGCGTGAACACGTGAGGCGTTCAATTCGGAAGAGGCGCACCAAAATCTAGTGAAGACCAGATACGCTGCGGTTGCACAAAGCAAGAACGATCCCATACTGAAGACCGGGACGACATATGCGCCCCGTGTGCGGCCGTAAAACCAAAGTATCGGAGAAGCGATTTGCCCTACTAGGAGCCGCGGGTATCCCTACAAAATACGAGACAGAGAACATCACTACGGGCAGACCTGGACGAACAGCATCGCAAGCTAGCCGGTCGGCTGATGTCCTCGCCGCGTCCAGCCCTCCCGCTCGGCGAACACCCGGCTGACCTCCGCCATGTGCTCCGTGCCCCACGTGCAGAGCGGCACCAGCGCCTCGGCCAGGCTGAGGCCTAACGTGGTGAGGCTATAGTCCACCCGCGGCGGCACCTCCTTGTAGTCCGTCCGCTTCACCAGTCCATCAGCCTCCAGCTCCTTGAGCTGCTGGATCAGCATCTTGTCGCTGACATCGCGCACGGATCGTCGAAGCTCGCCGTAGCGGGTCGGCCCGCCCTGGGCGAGGAAGTACAGGATCAGCGGCTTCCACTTGCCAGAGACGACCCGCAAGGTCGCGTCTAAGCCGCACGTGAAGCCGGGCAGATTTGGCGTGCAGTTCTGGACAGGAAGTGGAGGCCGCGCAGGCAGAGAGGTCGGGTCTGACATTTTTGGGCACTTACCAAAAGGTGCATACTTGTCGTTAGGTGGGTACGCCGCCAGCTCAGTGCAACCTCAATGAAGGAGCACATCATGAGCAGACTACAAGGCAAGACGGCGGTGGTGACCGGCGGCGGAAGCGGCATCGGACTCGGAGCCGCCAAGCGGTTCGTCGACGAAGGCGCGTTCGTCTACCTCTTCGGGCGGCGGCAGGAGCCGCTCGATGCCGCCGTTGCGCAGCTAGGACCCTCGGCGCGCGCAGTCAGCGGCTCGGTGACGGATTTGTCCGACCTCGATCGGCTGTATGCCGCGGTCAGGGACGAACGAGGCAGGGACGACGTTCTCTTCGCCAATGCCGGGACCGGAGCCTTTGCACCGCTCGGCCAGATCACGCCCGAGCATTACGATCAGATCTTCGACGTCAATGTGAGGGGGTTGGTGTTCACCGTGCAGAAAGCCCTGCCGCTGATGCGCAAGGGATCGTCGATCATCCTGACCGGATCGAGCACGGGCGTGATGGGGACGCCGCAGTTCAGCATCTATAGCGCGACCAAGGCGGCGATCCGCAATCTGGCGCGCAGCTGGGCGCTCGACCTGCGCGGCACGGGCATCCGCGTCAACGTGCTGTCACCGGGGCCGACCAAAACGGAGCTGGCGTTGGAGGTCGTGGGCGAGGAAGCGTTCGATGCGCTTGGCAGCTCCACGCCGATCGGGCGTGTGGGCGATCCCTCTGAGACAGGGGCCGTGGCCGCGTTCCTGGCGTCCTCGGATAGCAGCTACATGACCGGCGGCGAGATCTTCGTCGATGGAGGCCTGGCGCAAGTCTGAGACTTTGAGCGCGAGGGCTTCGGTCATCCGAAGCCCTCGATGCGCGGCGATGATGGGGACGCGCCTAGATCCCCAGCAGCTTGCGCGCGTTCGCCTTCAACACCTTCGGCCGGATGTCGTCGCGGATGTCGATCTTGGCAAAATCCGACAGCCAGCGGTCCGGCGTGATCACCGGCCAGTCCGAGCCGAACAGCATCTTGTCCTGCAGGATCGAGTTGATGTAGCGCACCAGGATCGGCGGGAAATACTTTGGCGACCAGCCCGAGAGATCGATGTAGACGTTCGGCTTGTGAGTCGCGACCGACAGCGCCTCTTCCTGCCAGGGGAAGGAGGGGTGGGCGAGGATGATCTTGAGGTCGGGGAAATCGGCCGCGACGTCGTCCATGTACATCGGGTTGGAATATTTCAGCCGCATGCCCATGCCGCCCGGCATGCCCGAGCCGACGCCGGTCTGGCCGGTGTGGAACAGCGCGATCGCACCGCCATTGTTGATCTCTTCATAGAGCGGATAGGCCATGCGGTCGTTGGCGTAGAAGCCCTGCATGGTCGGGTGGAATTTGAAGCCGCGGACGCCGTATTCCTCGATCAGCTTGCGCGCCTCGCGCGCCCCGAGCTTGCCCTTGTGCGGATCGATCGAGACGAAGGGGATGAGGACGTCGAGATGTTCGGAGGCGACCTCCAGCATCTCGTAATTGTTGTAGCGGCGGAAGCCGGTCTCGCGCTCGGCATCGACAGGGAAGATCACGGCCGCGATGTTCTTGGAGCGGTAATAGGCCGCGGTCTCGGGCACGGTCGGCGGATGCTTGTTCGGCGACTTGAAGTATTCCGCCATCTGCGCCTGGAAATCGTCATAGCCGTCGTCGGGATGGCAGCCGCAGGGCTCCTCGGCATGGGTGTGGATGTCGATGGCGACGACATCGTCGATATTGGGCAGCTTCAGCTTCGGCATTGGTTTCCTCCCGACGGTTGCCAAATTGATTATATGATATAACGAATTTGGCAAGGTGTCGTCGAAGCCCCTTGAGATCATGGCGATAAAATTGGGCCGATCCGGCCGCTTCTACTGTGCATGGGGTTGTTTTCACCATTTTGCTGGGCCGGAACTGGGCGGTTAACATTGACATCACCTCCCGCCATGCCTTAAGAACCGCCCCGTCCCGGGCGGTCGGTCCGCCGGCGGGAAAGATCTCATTTTGCCACATTCGCGCGTGCCGAAACGGTAGTGCCGAACACGGCCTTTCGAACGTTCAGGATTCTGCCATGAAGGTCCGTAACTCGCTGAAATCGCTGCGCGGTCGCCATCGCGCCAACCGCCTGGTCCGCCGCAAGGGCCGGGTCTATGTGATCAACAAGGTGCAGCGCCGCTTCAAGGCGCGTCAGGGCTGATCTCGCCCTGCCGGACGCCTTCGCGCTCCGCAACACCACGGTCTCACACGAGTTTGACGCCGCCCTGCTTTGCAAGGGCGGCTTTGCGCGTTTAGACTTTGCCCATGGCACTGAGATTCCTCTGCGCGCCCACCCTGTGTCTGGCCCTCGTCCTGGGGACCGCCGGCTTCGCCCCGGTGCTGGCGCAGCAGATTGAGCCGCCGCCTCCGCCCGGCCAGCAGAAGAAGCTGCCGGAAGCGCCGGCCAAGCTGCCCAAGGTCGACCGCACCAAGAATCTCGATTTCCTGTTCGGTGCGCTGAAGGCGGCGCCCGACGAGACCAGCGCCAAGCATGTCGAGGCGCGGATCTGGGCGATCTGGCTCCAGACCCCGAGCGACACCGCGGCTCTGTTGATGTCGCGCGCCAAGACCGCGGTCGACGCGCAGAAGATCGATGTCGCAATCAAGCTGCTGGATTCGATCATCAAGCTCAGGCCCGACTATATCGAGGCCTGGAACCGGCGCGCCACGCTCTATTACATGCAGAACGATTATGGCCGCTCACTCGCCGACATCCAGCAAGTGCTGATCCGGGAGCCGCGCCATTTCGGTGCGCTCGCAGGGCTCGGCATGATCATGCAGGAGGTCGGCAACGAGAAGCGCGCGCTGGAAGCCTACCGCAAGGCGCTCGCCGTCAATCCGCACCTCGAGAAGATCCCCGACCAGGTCAAGGCGCTGACCGAGAAGGTCGAAGGCCGCGACATCTAGCCTATAACTCGATCATTTCTTGAGCGATCGCGGCCGGCGCGAATTAACCACGATCGCAGGCGTCGCGTCGCGAGGGCTATTGCCCGGGCTGCCGCAGGCCTACCTGCATGGCAGGAGCAAAAGCCATGAAGCGTTTGATCTTTGCAGGTAGCTTGCTGCTCGCGTCCGGGACGGTGAGCCTCGCCGATGGATTGTTCTGGGTGGTCGGCAACCGCGCCACCGGCAAATGCGATATCGTGACCAGCAATCCCGTGATCATCGGCGATATCTGGTTCGGTGACGGCCCCTACAAATCCAAGGCCGACGCCAAGCTCGCCCGTTCGACGATCCGCGCCTGTCCCGCGGCAACGCCCGACGAGGAGAAGGACGAGGACGGGTCGAACTAAGTCGCTTGCACCTAGTGCAGGACGCTGCCGCCGCGCTCGGTGAGACCGCGATCGGCGACCGCGGCGTAAGCCTTTGCAAGCTCCGCTTCGAGATGCTCGTTGATCAGGAGCAGCGCCCGCACGGCACCGCGCAGGTCGCCGCTGCAGCTCGCGACGATCTCGTCGATCGCAGTGTCGTTCGATCTGAAGCTCATCGAAAATCCTCCGGTTCAAACCAGGAAAAAATCCTGCCGGTCTTTCCCGCATCCCCGAGGCTGCGAGGAGGATCGGCGCCCACCCGCGCCTAGATGGCCGAACCGACCATGGCGATTATATGGAAGCCGCGATGACGACTGCATGAAGCTGGTCCGAGGCTTGCGTGTCGCCAAGGAATATTGTTGATTCCGTTGGGTTTTTACGTTCCCTAATTGTGCACATATCCACAGCCCCGCTGTTTCCGGTGGAAGCCCTGAAGCCGACTGAGCGAAACTGCCGTGTGCCAAGACCCGTAACTGTCCTGTGCCCAGGACCGCCCGGATTCGCTCAATGATCGTGATGTCAGTCGTGACGGCGCTGGTTCTGCTGGCGCTGGCCACGCAGGCCGGAATCCTCGTCGTGCAGCGCGCCTTTCCGCCGCAGGGCCGGATGATCGAGGTCGACGGCGCGGTGCTTCACGTCGTCGATCTCGGCCCGCGCAATGCTGGCCTGCCGATCGTGATGCTGCACGGCGCAAGCTCCAATCTCGAAGCAATGCGGCGGCCGCTCGGTGATCTCCTCGCCAGCGATCATCGCGTCATTCTGATCGACCGTCCCGGCCATGGCTGGAGCACGCGCGTGCGGCGGCAGGATTCGACGCCGCAGATCCAGGCGCGGATGATCGATGATGCGCTTCAGAAGCTCGGGATCGACCGCGCGGTCTTCGTGGTGCATTCCTGGAGCGGCGCCCTCGGCGCGCGGATCGCGCTCGATCACCCGCACCGCGTTGCTGGCCTCGTGATGCTCGCGCCCGTCACTCATCCCTGGCGCGGCGGCGTCGGCCGCTACAACGAGATCATCGCAACGCCTGTGATCGGTTCGCTGCTCGCCTACACGATCACGCTGCCGCTCGGCTATGTTCTTACTGAATCCGGTGCGCGCAACGTCTTCCTGCCGCAAGTCATGCCGGACGGCTTCGTCAAGGACTCCGCGACGCCGCTGCTGTTGCGTCCGCGCGAGTTCATCGCCAATGCCTATGATCTGGTGACGCTGAAGGAAGCGGTTGCTGCGCAAGTCGCGCGTTATGGCGAGATATCGGCGCCGGTCACGATCATCGCCGGCGAGCCCGACAAGACCGTATCGACCGGCATCCACGCACGCCCCTTTGCCGCGATCGTGCCGAATGCGAAGCTGATCGTGCTGCCCGATCTCGGCCACATGGTGCAGAACGCCGTACCGGATGTCGTGAAGGCGGAGATCGAGACGATGATCGGGAAAATCGTCTCGGCGCAGGCGGCCGCCGATTAAAGCCTTTTCGAGCGAAGTGGATACCGGTTCGCGTGAAGGAAACGCGTCAAAACAAGAAGCTAGAGCTTCGGTTCTGATTCAATCAGAACCGAAGCTCTAGCGGCCGCCTTTTCCGCACCTACTGCTTGATCTTCCCGTCCTTGTCGAACTGCGAGACATAGGCCCAGAGATTGTTGATCTCGGTCTCGTTCTTGATGCCGGCGAACGCCATCTTGGTGCCGGGGATCTTGGCTTTGGGATCCTTGATGTATTCCTTGAAGGTCGGCTCGTCCCAGGTGATGCCGGAATTCTTGTTCGCATCCGAGTAGTTGTAGTCCGGAGCGGTGCCTGACTTGCGGCCGTTGAGGCCGTTGAGCTCGGGGCCGACCTTGTTCTTGGCGCCTTCGCCGATTGCGTGGCAGGCCAGGCATTTGTTGAACGATGTCTTGCCGGCCGCGACATCCTGCGCCATCGCGGCGGGTGCGGTGGCAATCACGGTGAGGATCGTCAGTGCGCCAAAAGTCAGTTTTGTCATCGGGTGCTCTTCGTCTCTTCCCTGGTGGGTCTGGTCAGTCTCTTGTCTGATCGACAATCGCCGACCCGCCGCTTTTGGCAGGCCTGCTCGGCTTGGACAAGCCGCCAAACCATGACAGGTTTCACGGTTTCATGCTTGTCCCAGAGCGAACTCGCTTCAGATCCTCGCTCCGACTTTCGGATGGCCTACCCAAACAGGCGCGGACGTGGTTGATTTGCCGCGACAAATTGGGATCATGCGGCGCGAGCCGGAAGGATATGTCAATGGCCATCATGATGCCTGCGAGCGACCAGGCGGTGCTGGCGCGCCGCGCGGAGATCATTGCTGCGCTGCGCGCAATCGTGCCGGGCGAGGGCGTGATCGATAGTGCCGCCGAGATGCGGGCCTACGAATCCGACGGGCTGACCGCCTACCGGCAGCCGCCGATGGTCGTGGTGCTGCCGGATACGACCGAGCAGGTCTCGCTCATCCTGAAATATTGTGCCGCGCAGGGTATCAAGGTGGTGCCGCGCGGCTCCGGCACCTCTTTGTCCGGCGGCGCGCTGCCGCTCGAAGACGGCGTGCTGCTCGGGCTCGGCAAGTTCAAGCGCATCCGCGAGATCGATTTCGACAACCGCGTCGTCGTCACCGAGCCCGGCGTCACCAACCTCGCGATCAGCCAGGCGGTTGCGCATGCCGGCTTCTACTACGCGCCCGATCCGTCCTCGCAGATCGCCTGCTCGATCGGCGGCAATGTCGCCGAGAATTCCGGCGGGGTGCATTGCCTGAAATACGGCATGACCACCAACAACGTGCTCGGTTGCGAGATCGTTCTGATGAGCGGCGAGATCCTGCGCATCGGCGGCAAGTCGGCGGAGAACCCAGGCTATGACCTCATGGGCGTCATCACCGGCTCGGAAGGCCTGCTCGGCGTCATCACCGAGATCACGGTGCGGATTCTGCAAAAGCCTGAGACCGCTCGCGCGCTGATGGTCGGCTTCGCCCAAGTCGAGGCGGCCGGCGAGTGCGTGGCGCGCATCATCGGCGCCGGCATCATCCCCGGCGGCATGGAGATGATGGACAAGCCCGCGATCCACGCCGCAGAGGCCTTCGTCCATGCCGGCTATCCACTCGACGTCGAAGCGCTCCTCATCATCGAGCTCGACGGGCCCAAGATCGAGGTCGACGAGCTGATCACGCGCGTCGAGGCCATCGCCAATGCCTGCGGCTCGACCACCTGCCAGATCTCGACCTCGGAGGCCGAGCGCAATCTGTTCTGGGCCGGTCGCAAGGCCGCCTTTCCGGCCGTGGGCCGCATCTCGCCCGACTATCTCTGCATGGACGGGACGATTCCCCGCGGCGCGCTGCCGAAGGCGCTCGCCCGTATCCGCGAGCTCTCGGAAAAATACCAGCTTGGCTGCGCCAACGTGTTCCATGCCGGCGACGGCAATCTGCATCCGCTGATCCTCTATGATGCCAACAAGCCCGGCGAGATCGAGCGCGCCGAAGCGTTCGGAGCCGACATCCTGCGTGCCTGCGTCGAGTTTGGCGGTGTGCTCACCGGTGAGCATGGCGTCGGCATCGAAAAACGCGATCTGATGGGCGACATGTTCAGCGAGATCGATCTCAACCAGCAGCAGCGGTTGAAATGCGCCTTCGACGCCCAGGGACTGCTCAATCCCGGGAAAGTATTTCCGACCCTGCACCGCTGCGCCGAGCTCGGCCGCATGCATGTCCATGCGGGCAAGCTGGCATTTCCGGATATTCCCCGATTCTGAGCGAGCCGATCATGCGGCGGGCGTAAACGGGCGGGCCGCCAACGTTCGCAACCAACCTCGCCGCATTCTGATCGTCCAAGGTCAAAAGGAGCCGCCCGGGAGACCCCGGCGGCTCCTGCTTGTTGATTCCGGGTTGGTCGTCAGTAACCGCGCTTCGTGCCGTTCATGGAGCCTCATATCAGCTCGTATTGCGTACGCTCACGCTTGGCCAGCAAGGCCAGCGCCTGCCCTGCGATATGGCTCTTGAAATGCGGGCTGTCCTGATGCGCCCTGAAGGCGGCTTCATCGTGGAATAATTCGTAGAACAGGAATTGAGCCCCGTTGTCCTTGGCGCGGCTGATAAGGAACAGTTTTACGCCCGGCTCGCTTTGCGCCTGCGGGAGGAAGTCGCGCAGGATCTCGGCAACACGATTGGCCTCTTCGGGCTTCGCTTCCCACTGCGCCACGACCAGAAGACCGCCGCCGCTGACCGCCTGGTAGAAGGTTTGCTGGTTCGTCGCCTGCTCGTTCATGACGAAAACTCCATTTGGAGAGAGGATCATTCGATCAGTAGCGAAGTTTGCATGGCAATGGTTCGATAGTGATCGAAGTGCGACATCGGGCGGAAGCGGCGCGACGCGGCACGGTCCAGATCTTGAAAGTAACGAGACCGCGAAGCGGTCGAACCACGAAGGCGGTTGCAGCTCGGCCTTCATCCTTCCGGGACGCTTGCGCTGCAAGCTCCTCCGCGCTCCGGCCGCGATGCTCCGAGGCGGTGCCCTTCATGCGTCGAATTGATTTTCCGCGCGAATTTCGCTACCGCCTCTTCCCGTGGATACGCTCAGGGTCAGAGACGCCAAAGACGTCGAAGAGGTGGTGCGCGCGGCGATTGCCAATGAGCAGCCGCTCGAGATCATCGGTCATGGCAGCAAGCGCAGCATTGGCCACGCAATGGCGACCAACGCCGTGCTCGACGTCTCCGCGCTCAATGCCGTCACCTCCTACGAGCCGAACGAGCTGATCGTCACGCTCCAGGCCGGGGCGCCGCTTGCCGACGTGCTGTCGCTGATCGATGCCAAGAACCAGCAATTCGCCTTCGAGCCGATGAACACGGCGCCGCTGCTCGGCACGCCGGTGTCAGGCACCATCGGCGGCATGATCGCGGCCGGGCTCGCCGGTCCAAGGCGGATCAGGGCGGGCGGGGCGCGTGATCATCTGCTCGGGGCGCATGCCGTCTCCGGCTTCGGCGACAGCTTCAAGACCGGCGGCAAGGTGGTGAAGAACGTCACCGGCTACGATCTCTGCAAGCTCCTCGCGGGGTCGTGGGGCACGCTGTCGGTGATGACGGAGGTCACGCTCAAGGTGATGCCGAAGCCGGAGGCGGAGCGGACGCTGTTGCTGCGCGGGTTAGAGGATGCCGCCGCCAACAAGGCCATGACTGCGGCCCTTGGCTCACCCTTCGACGTCTCCGGTGCCGCGCATCTGCCGAAATCGGCACTCCGGGCCGAGACCGAGGGGCTGGGCGACATCGTGGGCCAGGGCGAGGCGCTGACCGTGCTGCGGCTCGAGGGCATCACCGCATCTGCCGCGCACCGCGCCGGCTCGCTGCGCGAATTGCTGGCGCCGTTTGGAATCGCGACGCTGATCGAGGATGCGGCGTCTGCCGCGCTGTGGGGCGCGATCCGCGATGTGCTGCCCTTCGCGGCCGGCGGTGCGCTCGGCGCCTGGCCGGTGTGGCGGATCGTCTGTCCGCCGGCCTCGGGCGCGGCACTCGGGATCGAATTGGCGCGCGAGACGGGCGGCGATTTGATCTACGATTGGGGCGGCGGCCTGATCTGGGCGGCATTGCCGCCGAAGCCGGACGCGCATGCACCGGTCGTCCGTGCGCGCGCGAATGCGGTTGGGGGACATGCCACGCTGATCCGGGCCGCCGAGCAGGTCAGGCGCGATGTCGATGTGTTCCACCCACAGGCGCCGGGCATTGCCGCGCTGAGCGAGCGGGTGCGCGCCAGCTTCGATCCGAAGACCATTCTCAACCGGGGGCGGCTCACGCGGAGCGCTGGCTGAATGAAGACCGAATTCTCACTCGCGCAGCTCGCCGACCCCGACATCGCGGAGGCCGACAAGATCCTGCGCGCCTGCGTCCATTGCGGCTTCTGCACCGCAACCTGTCCGACCTATGTGCTGCTCGGCGACGAACTCGACAGCCCGCGTGGCCGCATCTACCTGATCAAGGAGATGCTGGAGAAGGATCAGGCCCCGACCGCCGAGGTGGTCAAGCATATCGACCGTTGCCTGTCGTGCCTTGCCTGCATGACGACCTGCCCCTCCGGCGTGAACTACATGCATCTCGTCGACCAGGCCCGGGTCCGGATCGAGCAGCGCTATCGGCGGCCGCTGGCCGAGCGGCTGTTGCGCAAGGTGCTGGCCTTGGTCCTGCCGGACCCGCAGCGCTTCCGCATCAGCATGTGGCTGGCGCGGCTGGCCCGTCCGCTGAGCGTCTTGCTGCCGACGCCCCGGCCTTCGGCGACGCCCGGATTGATCCCACGCATCAAGGCGATGCTGGCGCTGGCTCCGAACCGGCTGCCGCCCGCGGGGCCTGCCGCGGGCAGCGTATTCGCCCCGCTCGGAAAGAAGCGCGGACGTGTGGCGCTGCTGCAGGGCTGCGCCCAGCAGGTGCTGGCGCCGCGCATCAACCAGGCCGCCATCAGCCTCCTCACCCGCCATGGCATCGAGGTCGTCCTGGTCCGGGACGAGCAGTGCTGCGGGGCGCTGACCCATCACCTCGGCAATGATGAGGATGCGCTGGCGCGAGCGCGCGCCAACGTCGCGGCGTGGAGCGCGGAGGCAGCCGGCGAGGGGCTGGACGCCATCCTGGTGACGACCTCCGGCTGCGGCACCGTCATCAAGGACTATGGCTATCTCCTGCGCGAGGACACCGCGTTCGCGGCTGATGCGGCGAAGGTGTCGGCGCTCGCCAAGGACATCACCGAATACGTCGCCGGCCTCGGACTCGCGACGACTGCGAGACAGGACAACATCGTCGTCGCCTATCACTCCGCGTGTTCGCTGCAGCACGGGCAGAAAATCACAGACCTTCCGAAAGAATTGCTTTCCAAGAATGGATTCGTGGTGAAAGATGTACCCGAGAGCCATTTGTGTTGCGGCTCGGCGGGGACCTACAACATTCTCCAGCCCGAGCTTGCGGGTCGGTTGCGCGATCGCAAGGTCGCCAACATCGCGAGCGTCAAGCCGGACATGATTGCCGCGGGCAATATCGGCTGCATGGTGCAGATTGCCAGTGGCACGTCAGTTCCGGTCGTACACACGATTGAGCTTCTCGATTGGGCTACGGGCGGATCGCGGCCGGCACTGAACGCGCAAGCTTGAGCTTCAAAGGCTGAGCTTTCGTCCGGAGGTGACGGCGCAACGGGGCCCGATCGACCATTGTTCGGCGGCAACAGGAGGACCACGATGGCGAAAGCGAAGAAGAAGAAAAGCAAGAAGGCCAAAAAGGCCAAAAAGGCTGTAGCGGCGAAGAAGGCCGCGAAGAAGACAGCCAAGAAGTCTGCCAAAAAGACTGCGAAGAAAGCTGCAAAGAAATCTGCCAAGAAGGCAGCCCCGAAGAAGGCAGCCAAGAAGGCCGCGGCAAAGTCGGCCAAGAAAGCCGCTCCCAAGAAGGCCGCGAGGAAAGCGGCACCGAAGAAGGCGAAGGCAGCGCCTGCTCCGAAGCCGTCAACGCCGGCAGAGGCTCCGGCTCCCGAGTCCGCCGCCGAGACAAGCTGGGCGATGCCTTCGTCTTCTGCGGAATCGGCGTCGGCCGAGGGACAGAGGTAGGGCCTCGGGCTCTCGTCGCCCCTTGGAAATCTGCAACAGAAGGGCCGCGGCGCTATGTGCTGCGGCCCTTTTGCATCGTCGCTGGCAAGGTTTGGTCGCACCGCTCCCGGCGCCAGGTTGATTCGTGGCCTGGGTATCACGCTGTCCGAGAATCCCCGGACTTTCCCGGGTCTTCTGTGCACCTCGGACTGCAAATAATGTGATCTAGAAGCCACACATGCTGACAACCTTTCGTGGAATCGTCAAAACGCCTAAAAAGTCGGCAGATGCCCGCGCTTTTTGCTTCACGGTTCCTGTCCCCCAATCCAAATTGCCGCAGCGATGAAATTTGCAATCAGGTCGAGCGCCCCGGGGGCTTCCGGGATCCGACTGGGGTCTAAGAACTGGCGATGGGGATCGAAATGAAAAAAGTGACTTTGTTGGCCACGGCGCTGGCAATGGTAACGGGTTCGGCTTTCGCGGCAGACTTGCCCGTGAAGGCGCTGAAAGCCCCGCCGCCGCCTGCCTTCGATCCCTGGGATATCGCCTTCGGCGCCGGCATCATGAGCGATTACATCTTCCGCGGCGTTACGCAGTCCAACCATAATCCGTCGGTCACGGCCTATTTCGAGCCGCGCTACAACGTCAACAAAGACCTGCAGCTCTACATCGGTGCGTCCGCGGAGAGCATCTCGTTCCCGAACCGCGCCGCGGCCGAAGTCGACATCTACGGCGGTATCCGCCCGACCTTCGGCATGTTCGCCTTCGACTTCGGTGTGTGGGGCTATCTCTATCCTGGCGGAAGCTGCTTCGGCTCGCAGGGCACCCTCGCCCAGGGCAATTGCGGCACCGACATCGATTACTCTCAGGGCGCTATCGGCCTTCCGATCAATGGCAATTTCGCCAAGAAGGACGCGAGCTTCTTCGAGGCCTATGCCAAGCTGAACATCAACATCAACGACCAGTGGACGGTCGGCTTTAACGAGTACTACTCGCCAAACTTCCTCAACCTTGGTGCCTGGGGCAACTACGCTTCGATCACCGCCAAGTGGACCGCGCCGAGCACGATCTTCGGTGCCAGCGGCGTCGGCATGTACGTGTCGGGTGAGTTCGGCCGGCAGTGGCTCGGCACCTCCGACATCTTCTACGGCATCGCGGGCGATCCGGTGTACGCGAACGGCATCAAGGAGCCGAGCTACAACACCTGGAACGTCGGCGTCGGCTTCACATACAAGGTGTTCACGCTCGATCTGCGCTACTACGACACCGACCTGAAGAAGGGCGATTGCAACGCCTTCACCAGCGACTACACCGCGAAGTTCGACGGCAGCTTCACCCCGATCAACCCGGGCGGCTTCGGCTCCAACTGGTGCAGCGCGGCCGGCGTCGCCAAGCTCTCATTCGACCTGACGGCGATGAGCAATCTGAAGTAAGTCTTCTGACCGAGACGACTTGAGGAGGGCGGCAGAGCGATCTGCCGCCCTTTTGCTTGTGCGCCAGGCATGGCGCGGAGCGCCGTGACTGGCGCGATTTGATTGGAGTGGTGTCCGATCGATGACTTGGAGGTGAGAGTCCTCTACGGACCCTGGTGATGGGAACCGTTAGCCGAACAGCA
>Ga0209489_100059_pt1 | contig 147107 bp, 69 predicted proteins | sample SiratrowhiteBW_FD_187527 | JGI IMG/M metagenome (GOLD analysis project Ga0209489, IMG submission 187527) | Root nodule microbial communities of legume samples collected from California, USA - Siratro white BW (SPAdes) (version 2) | ecosystem: Host-associated > Plants > Roots > Nodule | place...
TATATATTATCGCATTGGTTATGAATACTCAATAATAAATGAAAATTTTCAACAAGTACATGCAACATGAACAGTATTCAGAGATGAAAGAAAATAAATTATTTCAAATTACCGGTAGGATCCACTTCACGGGAAATTTTAATTGCATCAGATGTTGCGAGATCTTGATTGGCTGGTGAAATAGCCAAAATTATACAGTTTGGCTGCAAATTAACATCAAATTCAGCACAGTATATTTCCCACATGGAAATATTTTTTCAAAAATGTCGACTATGAACCTAATGATCAGAAAAAAAAATAAACACTAGCAACATTTTTGCACAATCAGCTAATTTTTCAAGTTTTTCATATATGCAAATTATGATTGTAAAAATCATATATAAATTATGCTTGTTTACGAAGTTTGTTCCTTACTTAAAGGAGATATTTGCAGTTACAAGCTAAAGCATTACAATGAACCATACCTTCTCAATGTAGGAGCGAACCATATCCTCGATGTCTTTCACAATACTGTCCGGTTGCCCCTCTATATTTTTTGCAAAAAGATCAGTCAGTACCTTATGCATCATAAAATTCAAGAACTCTCACAGCCTGTAATCATCGACAGTAAAGACGTGTCAATTAGTTGCTTACCGACAGCTACTTTAGTAAGCCCGGGAAGATCAATGAGCGTCAAGTTAACAACTGCAAAAGTCCAAGAGGTCGCTCAAAGTCAAACAAACAGATCATGAGATGATCTACTAAGCATTGTTACAGAAAAACAAAATTCAAACCCACCATTAGGAGAGTATATACTGAGATGAATCGGAACAGTAGAAATTTGTTTGGTTCGTCCAGTCTCTCTATCAGTTTCATCTTGAATCTCCTTCCTCACAGCAACTACACAAATTAAAGATCATCATCACTAATAACAGTCATACATAAACTGAAATCGGTCGACAACATTAAATCAACCTTGGAGAGGGCATATACATATAAACCATGTATTTATTTATTTACGAGCAATAGTAAAGAGTAAAGAGGTTGTGAATTGTAACTTGAGAATAGAAAAGTACCAAAATCGGTGAACCTCTTCCTCGGGAGGTGAAGGAATTCAGCATACTCTCTGCTTCCCTCTTCAATCTTGTGAAGCTGCAAAACCAGCGGTCGCCGCGTAACAATCCCTGCAAGACGATTCGCACGCGTGAGTTTCAAATCAGAAGCATCGATTTAAGGAATACATAGAGAGAAACGGAGCGACAATGACCTGATCCACGAGGTAAGAAATCTTTGCCGACAACGCTCTCCAAGACGGAGGACTTTCCTGAGCTCTGAAAGGGAAAGAAACACGATTCGTCATGATTCGTTGCGAGATGAGAAGAGAAGTGAATAAGAGAGAGGGATCGGAGGTGTGACCTGGCCTCCGACAACGGCGATGGCGGGAAGAGAGTCCCACAGCGTGGGGAGAGCAGTGTTTTCGCCGTGGTCGCCTAAGGCGGTGCAAGCTCTCTGGATTTTGTTCACCAAAGAGATGAGATTCTCCATTTAGATTTCTGAGATCTGTTCGGTGGATCGGATTCGGATCGCCGGTGACGGTTACGGAGAGAAGCGAGAGCGAGAGGTCGCGTTTGGTGCTGTGTCGATTGGGGTCGAGAAGTTCGAAAGGGCAAACGCGGAGTCTTTTTTGTATGGAGTGTGGTTGTGTGGAATTTGGTTTGAAAAGGGACGTGACGCCAACGGAATACTATCTTTTACGGCCCTGTAATAATATACTGGAAACGCAATTTTACTGCTTAGTCGGTCGCTGTTTCTACCGCTAGATTCTTGTACTGCTGTATCATATCTGAAATCTCTCTGTAATATAATTTTACTTTCTTGTTAAGAAAACTAATCCACATTTATTAAGGTTTAGACGGATAACAAATGTTTCTACACTTGTTAAATCTTAGTGAATTTAACTATTGTGTCTTGTGCGGCATTGGTTTTTCTTTTTGTTTAAAATTAAACCCAATTATTTTTTTAATAAAATACAATACTAGAAGAGTGGATAACTATAACGGAAGCTTTGAGAAAATACGTCAGAAGATTAATTTAAGTTTCTTACGTGACAATCAGTTAGAAAGTGGTTGCTTAAAGGGTGAGATTATTAAATTTCAATCACGCATTATATGTTTATATTAAGATAAAAAAACTTATTTACATTCCATTTTGGTAGGAAGTATTAGTTGGAGCATTTTTTGATGTGTGGGGAACCTGTTTCAATCATTGAAATTAAGAAATAATAATAATGATGATTTATTTTATTAGTTTGGTTGTATGAGAAATATTAAGGAAATGAAATTTTGTTTATATCATTGAATTCATTTTGGAGTTTGGTGTGTGAACATTTTTTGTCTAGTAGTTTTGTTTCATATATTTTAAAAATGGACAATTTTAATAACATGAGAGAGTGGAGAAAAAAAATGAGAAATATTATGAAAATAAAATTTTATCCATAGAATTAGATTCATTTTCTAGTTTAGTGAGTGAACCATTTTTGTCACCGTAGTTTTAATGGTTGAATCTTAATTCATATATTTGAAAAATATACGATGTTAACCTTGCTGCTTTAATTGTTTAATTTTAATTTATATATATTTTAAAATGAATTTTAACCTTGTAACTTTAATCGCTCCGTTTTATTTCATTCTCATGGGAAATCTCTTGTTTTGACAAAACAACTATTTTTAGAGTTAACACAAACAGTAAAATATAAATCAATATAACAAAAAAAAAAGTAATACAGGAATAATAAAATTCCGTCTTATTTAAAAATGGTAAAAAGACAATTTGATAGATATTTTCAAGATAATGAATAAATAAAGTATAAAAACTAGAAGTTAATATTTAGTTTCAAAGAAGCATTATTTTAATGTATGAGCAAACAAGTAAAATCACTTCTTCTTTTTTATCAAATATTAATATAATATAGTAAAGCAAAAAAATGTCAACTAAACAAAGCAAAAGGCTTTATCAGAATGTTGATCTTCAATTCAATGGCATAGCCTAGTAAAGGAACCAATGAACTAGCGAATGCACCAAACACCTCACACCAGAATCTGAAAGCTTGAAGAGGAAAGTGGCACTGGTGAGTCTAGGATAAAAATGACCAGTGGAGACCAAATCACCACACATAGCCAAAACTTTCATTTATTGTTTCTGCTAAATTTTACAAACATTTACTTCTCTCTGGGAACTTGATTAGTGCATCTCACTTTAAAAAATATAACTGAATAACAAAAATAAACACTACTATAATTTTCCAGACTTCATAAGATTTTCCACTTAATTTATGTAAAAGATAGTAAGAAATAAATTTTCTTCAAATTTTGGCTGCAGATCATTTATTTGTAAATAATTAAATTTGAAGAATTTGAAATTTGAAACAAATTTCCCATAAAAAGATATGCAAATGTTTCTTGTGAAAAAAAAAAACATTATAGCAAAGTACAAGCATCGTTTCTTGCGAATTCAAAATGCACAAGTCCTCGGGATTTTAAAAATGCAGGTAACGTTCTTGCGAATTTCGAATTCATAGATAATTTTCGTGGAATTTGTTAACACTTTTTCTTCCATTTCTTCCTTCGGCCCTTGATCCTTTTTGTTTTTGTTGGGCCTTTCTATTTTTTCTGTTGTGGGCTTCTATTTATTCTTTTTCTTTTGTTTTATATACGTAAAATAACTTTTTCATATAGTACGAAATTTGTGAACATTTTCTTTTGTATTCATATAATTTTTTTTCTCTTTCCACGGTGTTCTCTTTTTTTTTTTTTTTTTTTTTTTTTTTTTTTTTTTTTTTTTTTTTTTTTTTTTTTTTTTTTTTTTTCTTTTTTTTTTTTTTTTTTTTTTTTTTTTCTTTTTTGCCTTTTTATGTTCATGTCTCTTTTTCTTTCACAGAATCAAAGAACATGTATACATCACAAAATTGATCAAACCCATTTTACTTGTATTTAGGTGATAATGACTATTGTTATTTCTCAATTAAATAGGAGAAAATTATCATTCTTGAAATAGAGAAATGAAACATCATTATTTTTAAAAAACAAACTAAAATTCATCAATAATAGATTGAATAATTACTATAATATTACGTTTTTTTTTTAAAAATGTACTGCTATATTGGATAATATATACTCTTTCTTCACAAATAACGCATAGCATTATGTACATAGCATCATGTACATGGACAACACTAAAGATTTTTATAAAAACTTGAAAGAGAAATTCTAGAAAAGTTACTATTTCAATATATCCGATCTACTTCTAGATCAATCAACGGAAAAAGAAACGTGATTGACTACTATACAAATTTAAAGGTTTTTTTGGGAACAACGTGAATCTTTGAGACTCATTCCTTCTTGTGCTTGCAATGTTGGATGTGGCCATAATCTTATCCTTGATACACTCGGCATATAAATTCAAAGAATATGATGTGTTTCTTGAAATGTCTTGTGATTTATATGGAACCGTTAAAATGTAAATTCTTCTCGTGGTGTCATTGTTTAACATCAATAATGTTTTCTCTTTGTTTCTATAATAAGAAAGACATTTGGATAAAGGTAATTTTAGTGATGCTAAAATTTTGCTCAATAGCGAAGGCAACAAAATCACAATGCTTCTAAAAAAGATATAAAGAACAAGCATATCACCAACTCTCTAACAGTTGCAAAGAACAAAATATGTCAAAATTTTGACTAACAATTTTCTTCAAAATCATGGCAAGACTAATCAAGAAGTCAATTCTTTCACTCCAATCAAATTCAACAATTGTTCAAGATTCTCCAAACTTTTGGTAATAATATACAAAATTAGATTAATCAGATCAATACAACACTAATGAGTCTTCTTCTTCACAAAACATAAAAAGGTAAACTAGCTTGACCAATCATTCTCAACGTATTCTTGTCCAGCATCTAACAAGAATTGTAAGAAAAAACTAATTTATAGTTTAATGAAGAAACAAGACGTTGAACAAATATAATGTTGGAAGTGAATTCTAGAATGTACAAGACATTATAAATGACAAGATGTTTTGAAAGGGTTACAATTAATGCATAATTGGTTGAGACATAAGAATTGTCGAAACAATAACATGAAATGATTTAGTTTCATGAAAGTTGGTATACAAAGATTTCATATATGTCATATGATTAATGGCTATGGTGTCATTTTAGGGAATACCTACGTTCTCATGATGTATTTGGAATGAAACATGCTCACATAATCATTTAGCAAAGAGTGTTCTATAATAGTTTAGGTACAAACAGGTAATTTCTCAACCTCTCCAGTATTTGAAGAAAGTGTAGTAACTGTTATTGAGGCTTGATGGTTGCACTTTAACGACCACCTTGTGATGGGTGTAACACTAACTTTACACCCATCAACATGTACAGTCAAATATATGCATTGGTTGATCAGTGTCACACTCGTACATTCTTCGTGGGGTGATGAAGATCGACCATCTGTATTACCATGTCGTCGGATGCATAGTCAAAATGATGATGAGACACTACCCACGTAACAGTAGGAGAATGCTTATTTAAGAAATAATTTATTTCTTTTGTATTTATTGTTATTTTATCATAATTATTTGTTTTAATATATTTTAAGTGTCTAATGTGATTTCGATAAATATCATATATATTCAAGAAGATCATTATCGTACAACACATAATTAACCTTAGACATATATTATAAAATACTCTAACATGTCAAGTAATCTAAAATATACTACAATTAGTTTATGATATCACAAAGGAGAAAATTATTTATGTCATACGTTCACATGATGTATGAGAAAGGTATAAAAACATAATTCTTAAATAATTTTATTATGTATTTAAGTTTTGTATTTTTACATTAAAAATATATTGAACTTAAAGTACTAAATATTAATATACGACATTTTGATTGTTAATGACAATCTTAATTTATTAGAATACTGCGATTATTATAAAAGAATAAATTTGCATTAAAAAATTAATTTTATATTAAACAACTTGACAAAATTAAATTAAATTGAAAATTTATAAAAGTATTTATATTTCGAATTATACTTTCGAAAATAAAAATTTAGAAAACCACGGAATCTAATTTTAGTAGCATTATTTCAACTCTACACAGGTTCAGACTTGAGCCAACTAGATCGGGTTCTTCCCTTGAGTCTCTTTCTTTCGTGGAATTCAGTAATACAATAGAAAACCAACAACTCATTATCAAATTTCAATGATAATGATTGGATTATTAAGGAAACAAACAATGTTGCGTGATATAAAAAAACATCACTATCTTTTTTTTTATCAGACATTTCATCTCATCGCTGTAAAGTTCTTCTATCTCAACTAGCTTCGTCCCATTTTCAAAAGACACTATGTTTTTTCTCATAAATTAAACTCAATCCTCAAACAAACTTAGAACATTCCCACTGTTAACATTAGATACTAATTGTTGACTGTGCAATTAAGTACGCAAAAAACCGAGATGAGAAACCCTATAAATAAAATAAAATAAATTAAATAAAGCCTTGAACTTAATCACGAAATCGAGAATTACACCGTAACACAACCAATGAAATCAAACATATCGTTGATAAAAAGGAATCAACGATTTTCTATTAGTGTAACCTTCGTTTTGAGACAATAATTTTGGCATAGTCTAATTTCAATCTTCCAAATTCACGAGGATAGCCCAAACTACTATGGTTTGGAAACATAATGATATTGACTTGGTCCCCGCTTAGTCTAATTTCAATCCAAAGCGCGTTGCATAATTTCTCCACGACTCATTCTTCGTATCACTTTCTAAGATACCGTGATATTGTATTCAACAGAGACTGATAAGAAAGCTAAGGAAAAGGAGTCAATATGATGTAAATTTTTCCAAGTAAAAAACAGAACCTAGCTAGCCCAGCAAATCACGTAATAGCTTTTAATTTTCATCACGCGTTTGCTTAAAAAAGTTTGACTAACTGTGTGTGTCTTGGGTTTTGATAATAATGCAGTAGTTGCAAACCATAGTTAGTCATTACTAACTTACCTTCCTAATTCCTATTCTTAATCTTTAGTTGCATGGTTCATACCCCGTTACAAGGTGCCTCCAATGAATCAACGAGTTGTTAATTTTAGTTTGAATATATATTTTTTTTTCAATTGTTTAGATAAGAAATAATTATGTAATCGTTTTTAATTGCATAAGATTTAGAATGCAACGAAATAGTACAAAGCAACGTTGTCTGTGTAGCACCAGTTTCTTTGCGTTCCAAAGAGTTGCTCTTCTACTACAAGAGAAAAAAAAGTATATCATGGTTACTTGATATCAATTGTCACTGTCATTAATCCCATCGTTGCTATCGTAAATATTCTATATGTGCATTACAGGATTAAAAAAAGTAGAAAAAAAAATGCTTGTCTCGTTTCCAATGGACAGAAAAATGCCACTTTCTTGAACGGGTCACAAGCTGTAGAAGTGGCCAAGGTGTGTGTATTATCATACCAATACCAAGCCCTAGGTGTATTATTGACCCTTTCAACAATTGCAATATAGTCTCTTGAAGTTCAGTATGCAGAAGATGTACAAAAGAGAAACATCCCATTTGACAGTCAATCACCTGAAGCTTGACTAATACTATAGATACTAAATTTCTTGGGAAAATATGCATAGGTCACTCAACCCTTATGTATATAGACCCGTTCAACTACGAGAATACAGTCTTTTGAGCTTCAGTACAATAGAGAAGCAAAAGTTCCATGGTTAAGGAGAATAAAAACAAAGGTTATGGGTCCATCTGATTCCACATTCAATCACTTGAATCTTGACTATAAGATTTCTAATCATGACTAGTTTCATTTCTGGGTCTCTCATTGGCTAATAAAATTTTCAAGAAAACTAACACCTTTTACTATTATTTTCTTTGTATGCCCGGTGGACACTTCAAACTTGTGGTAGACCAAGACTAATTATTGCTATAAATTCACTCTTCCATGCCCCTTTTGTTCAGCACTAACCAACCAACAAAAGCTTCTTCCTTCATAAAACTCAAAACTCATTCTCTTTAACTAAGGATGATTCGCACCATATTTGCTTGCTTTAGTGGGAAAGTGTCACATAAAAAGGCAAAAGTAGAGGCAGTGGAAGCGAGAAAAGGGGTTTACAGAGATGAGTTGACAGAAAAAGAAAGGGCAAGGAAAGTGAAGAAAAGTGTGAGGTTTGCAGAGATAGAAGCTACGATAATGGGAGAAGAAAGTGAAAAGGAGTTTGAGAAAAGGTGTGAGAGTGGTGAGAAGGTGGGAGAAAAAGAAGGGATGAGAGTGAGGGTTAGATTGACAAAGGAAGAAGCTGCGAGGTTGCTATCAAAATGCAACCAAGAAGGACCTCTCCAATTCAACGACGTTGCTCACCAACTTCTCTTCATCCCTGCCGATCGTCTTTGCATTCTCTCACATCCCACAAACACTCTCTAGGGCTCACAAACTTCTGCAAATTTCTTCATCTCTTTCTCCTGTAACTAATTATTACAATTTTGTTCTTGTAAAATTCTTTTACATATATTAATACAATTATTTTTGCATGATTTTCATGTCCACAAAACGAAACACACCAATGAACAACCTAGCTTGATTTAGAATAATGGAAATCACAGGAGAGACTGGCATACAACTTAACCTAACATGGTATTATGTGTATATACACCTGTTTCTGTGCCCTACTTAAATCAAGCTTTATCATTACTTTGAGATTTCTTTCGGACCACATAGAGATCGTGTGAGTTTAATTTTGTAAAAGGAATATCGACTTTGGGTTAAATTTGATTTGAGTATTTATATTTTTAAGAATATAGTTATTTAATTTTATATGTCTAACTCCCCCAAATTACTATTAAATGCACTTAGCAATAATATTACGGTAAAAAAACATATCTCTCTACAAATTAGTTTATTGTTTGTTAATATTTGATTGATTTATATTTACATACTCTAGCAAAGACATGTATTTCTTATTTAGTATTGCTAGTTTTACGTAAAAAAAAATTACATCTGTGCACGAACGTGGTCATTTAAAGAGTCGTATAATTGATAATATAACTCGATTGTGCCAAAACCTCTTGTTGTTATGGGTGATCTTGTCCTCCACAGTAATTATACATATTTATGATACTGAGGTTGAGTATTGTGACTTTTAAGAATAAAGAATAAACTTAATTTATAACTTTTAGCGCGGAAAAGACAATTTTTTTTCCAAATGTTTTTTTTTTTATAATTTTAACTCACCTCGTTATGCTAATTTTCGTCCGTAGTTATTTTAATTAATAAAATCAAATTTTCTTAAATCTTTTTAATTTATTTAATTATTTTTATTTTTTTAAGTAATGGGACATTTGATTACTCATATCTAATTATATCGGTAGATTTAGTCAAACAAGAGGAGAACCAGAAAGTATATAAGGAAAATTAAATATAGAATTTCTAAAAGATAACTTGAATTGGGATTACCTGAAATAGTTTCTGGGTGTGGCTTTTACAGACATTATTTTCCTAATTTGAGTTAGGGACACATTTTTTGAGACTTTATAGGTTATCAGGACTTCACGTTCATATTCTCCTACTTCATTCTTTATCTTCCTCCATGTTTTATGGATTTTTTTTTATGTATTCTTAATATCAACGAGGAAATAGACTCATCTTATCGGAATTAGATATAACCTATTAAATTATCATGTAATTTGAATCTTCATTAATTGTCAACATATTAATATTTTTAATCATGTATCAAATTTTAATTTAAGAAAAAAAAAACATAAAAAAATAATTTCAACTTATTTATAAAAATAGTATAGGATAATATAAAAAGTAGTTATGTAAAAATTTAAAATTTTGAACCCCGTTTTATTATTAGCCCTGGATCCATGCCCAGATCGACGCGGTAAATATTTATATATAAATTTGGCACTAAATTACTCCAAAATGTTACTATTATCGTTCATGTCATATGACTCTGACAAAAAAAATGTCTTGGAATTTTAAAATTAATTTTTTTAAAATTTAAGAAACTAAAATTATATTATTAAATTTAAAACTAAAAATATGATTAAACTTATTACTATTTTTATTTTATTTTATTCTACACATGAGTTTGGAATATAAAGTTATGATTGAATGATTTCGTCAATAAATTGACATTATTTTATAATGTGAGAATTACATTGATATAGTTATATTTATCAATGGCCTCTGTTTATGTTTCTAAATTCCATGCGGCTACGACCATATCGCCATATTGTTTTAGATTGCGAGATTTTTATTAAGAAAATCCAATAATTATTATCCCTCGTCAAAGTCCTGTAGAGGAACAGTTTAATGAACCAGAAGAAGTCTCTGTGATCACAACTTCGAATATCACACAGGCAACGAAAACCAAATCCAAAAAATATGCTAACTTGGCTTTTGCAAAATTGAATGTTATTAAAGAACCATATACTTATGACGAGGCATCAACAAAGAAAAATAATGGACGATAACTATGGAGAAAGAAGCTATTGCATTAAAGTTAAATCAGATGTTGGAGTTAGTGTCAAAACCCAAAGATGTGAAACCTATATCATGCAAATGGGTTTGTTAATTAAAGGTACGCATAAAGCTCGGTAGCTCAACGATTTTCTCAAGAACATGAATATGATGAGACCTTTGGTAGTAGTTAAAAAAAATTATTCATGCTTTTTTTTAGATGAAAGAGTTTGGGCAACTCAAACATTTTCTTGGACTTGAAATGCACAGTACATTTTAGCTTTCTATTATTTTACTTCCTACAAGTTCCTCGTCCAATGGCAGGAATACAAGAAAATCAGGAAAAAAAAAAACGTGAAAATCAAAACATATAAAATTCTAAGAATTTTTTTTTATGAATAATGAGGTAAGATATGATTTTAGATTTATAAATAGGATGCAGTCATGTTCTTGAAGATCATGAGAATATTCATTCAATAACTATCCTGTAAGCTGGAACCGAAAAGAATCATTAAAGTAAACTAAACCACTATTTCTCTACCACATTATTGAAATTCATAATTAAGAAAGGATTTTCTACCTTAGAATGGCTAAACAAAAACTTTAGGAACCTATTGGGTGACAGGGTTCAAAAAGACCCCAAAAGAAAACATATATACTTAATGTATAAACATCAGGAATCCTCAGATCTACCATAGCCATAAGGGTTTTTGCTAGCCCAGTTCCATTGATCCCGACACATATTATCGATGCCATGTTTAGCCCTGCAACGACAACAAATTTGTTAGAAAAAATAAAAAGGGGAAGGAAATAACAATTCGTGAAAACTTGCCTAATATTTTTTACCAAAATATGAAAACATTTGTATATTAGATGCAGTTTGAAAGAACAAAAAGAGTTTTGAAATAGACGTGAAATTATTCGTTCATTTAATATCAGGGCGGTGATATTCACAACGATGGTAATGACAATGAAACAAGTCATAAACGTGCTAAGGCAAAAAAAAAACGATCCTTAAGAGTGAAAAAAATGCGGCAATTGTTGTTCACTTTGAAGCAAATCAATACTTACTTCCAATTAAGTTCTTTTTCTGCTTTCTTCGTTGAAGCAAAAACAATCTCAGCATCTCCAGGTCTACGGCCACCCATTGCAAGTGGAATTTTCTGAACAGTGATAAATGGTAAAATTAAATCAGCCATGTATTGAACAGTATCTTAATCCAGATATATTATAAAAGAGTTGGTTCAGGATGTTTTAGGTTTATGTACTTTAGTTATTGGTTAGTTTTTGAATTAGACCAAAATAAGCTTTCAATAAATAAGAGCCTCAAATGTATCTCTTGCTACTGAGTGTAACATGCTCTCTATCTCTCTTTATGAGCTTGATCTTAAGCCCTTTGATCCATGAATTTGTAACAGTGGAAGAGAGATAAAATATGTACTTGAGTTTCAAAAAAAAAATCAAAGAGATACACCAGAACATAAATGCAACTGATTAAGAGATACTAGGCATGTCAAATGAATGGTTAGGCTGCCAATTTTTGAACTCCCATGACAAAAGAAGAAAAAAAATTGCACTTATATAAAAATGACAAAAAGGTTGTGCCAAAGTTCATATTACATACAAAAACAGAAATAAAACCATAACTCTGTTACCTTTCCAGAGGCCTGTTCAAAGGCCTTTACCATCTCCAAAACTGATGTTCCCTTTCCTGTTCCCAAGTTATAAACTTCACAACCTGCATAAACAATCAGTGAAATTTAACAAGGTAACATCACGACAACAATAAAGCCTTATCCTATTCGCTGAAGTGGGCAACCAAGATCATATGACAGTATTTGACTTGGTTAAAGACCAAGGTTTCAGCAATATTATTTAACGAAGTAACATAGCATAAAGAGAAAACACAAAACAAAATGGGCCAACAGGAAAAGTTATCAATTTCAGAGTTTACCAAATCGAACACACTACTAAATTGTTAAAAGAAAATAATAAATTGGGAATAACACCTATTTTAGGATCATCCAGTTTACGCAAAGCAGCAATGTGCCCTTCTGCTAAGTCAACAACATGAATGTAATCGCGAACCTGAGAAAAAAAGATGCATTCTGTAAGATCCTTGAAGAAATCAAAGGCAGCCCTTCAGAAACGGTAATGTATGCTCGTAAGAACTTGCCTAACTGAGACTATGGTAGGTCAGGATGTCCAAAATCATCAAAACATTCCAAACCAAAGGGAAAACTAAACCAAGTAAAAAAAGTGAGAACATACTCCAGTGCCGTCACTTGTTTTATAATCGTTTCCAAAAACTGTCAGTGAAGGGAGTCTGCCAACTGCCACTTGTTGAACAAAAGGCATGAGATTGTTCGGAATTCCACGAGGATCCTCACCAATAGAACCACTAGGATGTGCACCAACTGGGTTGAAGTATCTCAACAGTATAATTTTCCAATTTGAATCTGCACAGTAGAGATCACGACACATCTCTTCAATGATAAGCTGAAAAAGCAAACCTCTCATCAGATATCATTGTTAGTTTCCAAGACAAACCTTAGTACATTGCTATCAGTAACACTGAAATTATAAAATTAAAATAAAAAATAACTTTTTCTTTTCTTCGGTTTCACTATCCACCAATCTCCTGGTCATACCTTGGTCCGTCCATATGGGTTTGTCGATGACAAAGGGAATTCTTCAGTACATGGAACCTCCTTTGGCCAGCCATATACAGTTGCTGAAGATGAGAACACAAGCTGACATCATTCCAGAAATATAAAATCAGTCAAATAATCAGATTGCACCATCGATAAAATATATGCGCAATAAATTCCAGAAGAAACTTCAATATAGCAGGGGACCATAAAAGGAAAAGGTTCAGACTTTATCTTAAGATGTAGCTTCTAATTAATATTTTGTTAACAAACAACGGTAATTTGGTGTGGAAAAGGATTGGTGAACATCGATATGTAGTTAAACCCTAGATAGGGAAACAGAGGGGCACAAAAAGTGATATGATCTGATAGAAAACAGAAATAGAGAAAAATAAGCGGTGTTGATGGAGTGTATGTTATGTAAAGGAGTCCACTTTTCATCAGTCTTTAATGGTGGGCACTTCCATTGATTCTGGTCTCCCAAATTGATGCAATGGAAGTGTGACGATATTCATCAATAAAGTTGCATTTTTCCATGCAGTTGAAGCCAATCAAAACGGACCCAAAATGTCAAAACCAAAATGAACGTACCTTTTTGCATCCATGGGCAACCATGACCTGAAATAGGATGATTGTCCCAATCAAGTTGTTGTCAAAGTAGAGTAGTGGTTTCCGCACACTTTCACCTACTGCTTTCAGCCCAGCAAAATGTATGACAGCATCAAACCTGCGGGCAAAAGGGCCATACATGACAGACAGCTATTATATTACAGATCAGTTATCAAGTAAAACTACAAGAGAACGTGAAGCACCGACAGAAAATGAGCAATCACTTTTTTCCTTTTCTCAATTACAAAATTTCTGCCTAATCCTTACTTTGTGGCTGTAAAAACTTTCTCGAGCGCAGCTCTGTTCCGCAAATCTAACTGCAGCAGGAAAAATATAACGAAGAGTCAATCAACATCTCAATAAAGAATCAATAATTAAGAACGTCTAAATAAACAAAACAAGATTCTTCACCAAAACAGACAATAATTTGGCTTAAAATTGAACTTTAGAGAGAGAAAAAAACACAAAAATACAGAATACAATTCTTATTGTTAATCAAATTGGACATCATGGAAAGGAATAGAACAAATCATAATTTAAACACACATCACATCAAATGTACAGTGTGTACTTGTCGCACTAATTGTGAAACAGACAGAGTTAGTTCCAAATTGTTATGAAACACATAAACATAATTCGAACTTGTCACCGTCTGTTTGTTTAGTATTTTACTAAACAATGGAATAAAGCGCATCGCAAAGCTTTTACCTTTACCTGTCAGTGGGGCCCACCACAACTCACAAGCCCGGTGAAAAACTCAAAAATTACACAAACTCAATACAGAAAACCAAAAATCGAAAAAAAACAATCGATAAATCGAAATCAACGACGAAAAAAAACACAAAAACATCATATTCTGGGGACCATGCAACAATCCAAATTGAGTTTTGTTTCTCAAATAGAAGAGAAAACGGTAGAAGCCCGGTACCTCGACAAAGGAAAGGTTATTTGCGAATTTTCCAGCGAGTTCCCTGACTCTGACGATGGCGACTGCGGAGGAGTTGTCTAAGTTGTCGACGGCAAAGACATTGTAACCGGCGAGGAGAAGCTGGAGGACGGTGTGGCTACCGATGTATCCGGCACCACCGGTAACCAGAATCGTCGGCATAGTGAAAGCGTTTGGCAGGAGAGAAAAAAAGGGAAGATTACAAGAGAATGAGTAAACAGAAGAGCGAAAGAAAAGGGTGAGAGTTATATATGTGGCAGTGGAAAAGTTAAGAGTTTGTTACGCGCCAGAACGTTTTCGGAGAAGGCGAGAATGGTGTGAGTAACACGTTCACAACAAAGTCATAAGATTTGTTGAATCTAAAGTCCTAAGTGGCCACTTTGCTTTAAATACCCAAAATTTCACCTTATTTTTTCCAAATATTTATACTAGCCACTTCCACGTCATCCATGTGGAATTCCACTATGTCTTTGCTTCGGATTTTGTCTTTGATGTTTCCCATTCCTTCTACACCAGTCACTGCAATTTCCATTTGCTGGTATTATTATAAAATTTAATTATGGGATTATGCTCACCAATTTCATAAGATAATATTCTTTTTCAGCATTATTGTGATTTAAAGATGGAATAATTTATTAATATGGTTTTTGAAAGTGTAATATTTTGTTGTTGGTATTTAAAGAGGCATTTTCTTGGTTTATTCCTGTTGAGACATGGGGTTTATTGGTAATTGGCATTTATTTGTAATTAATAAAATAGAATTATTAGCTATTCCGTGTTTCTAATTATATTTTTCTTATCAAAACCAAAATTAGGATTGTTACTGTAAGCATTCCTATTTGACTATTCTGATTGGTATAATGGATCTGGAGCATTTAATTAATAGTGGAGGTATGCTTAACTTAGGTTCAACTCCATTATTTAATGACTTTAATTTTTCTACTTTACTTAGCCTTAACTCCATTATTTAATTACTTTAAAGTTGGATTTTTATTCAACTTATTCACTTAATAGATCAAAATTGTTAACTAATAAGTCAATCTTCATAAGTTAACCCTTTAAAAAATAATACTAAATTAAAAGTGAACGAATCTATTTTACTAGAATATGATTTTTTTTAGTTAATACATTATATAGTCTTTATTGCTTTTGTCATGGTATTTTTTTAGTCTAACCAAATAATAATAAGGTCCTTTTTAGTTATAAATATTTAAAAATATAAATATACAATTGAATGTGCTTGTAGTATTTAGTTAAATGAAATTGGTAAAAAAAAAAAAAAAAAAAAAAAAAACAAAGAACTCAGTAACTTGAATATAAAAATAAAAAAAATAACAACCTTTTTTTTAGATTTAAGATTTTGAAATTTGATTGAATTCCTTCCAAATCAAACTTATACATGAATATATTATATTTATAAATTTACTAGTAGAAATAGAGGCTCAACACAAATGTGCACTTTTTTTCTAACAGAAGAAAATGAATACACTTAAAAACTTATATAATAATATTGATTATTATTATAAAAAATAAATATCCAAACATACAAAATAAATTACAATAAAGTATATAAAAATAGTAGTTGCAAAATAATTTTTTTTATTCATTGTTTATAATTATACAATAAAAGTATTTTTTAACTTTTTTATCACAACTAGTCATTATCAATGGAAATTTGGTTAATAAATATTAGGATAAAAAATGTATAAAAAAACTATAAAAATAAATCTCTTTATTAATAATTAGAAATCATGGATAATAAAAAGGTTTGTGACAAATATTAAGATAAAAAAATTAGAAATGAGAAAAAAAAAGTGTCAAGAAAATAACTATAGAAACAATCCTCTTTATTATAGTTATAAATTAATAGTTATAGAAAGTATCACTGGTCTTTTATATATTTTATGGATTTTAAAACTATAACATAACTTATTCAATTAAACACAACTTTTTCAGTAACTATTTGAATAAATACAATTATTAAGTTAGGTAAAACAAACTGGTAATATAAAATGTGAAGACTTATACGGCTATTAATTATGTAATTGCTTATTATATATTTTATCTTTTTAATTGTTTTATTGTATATTTTATCATTTTTAATATTTAAAAAAAAAGTACGACTAAAATTGAAAAATAATTAAATATAAATTGCTTTGAATTCTATTGGACCGTATTTATATTTTAGACAAAACCATTAAGGTGATGAGAAAGGAAAAAAATGAAGCCAATGGATGTGATGATTTTTTTTTTCTCTAAGAGATAATGGTATACTATTCTTGTAAATAAATACACAAATTATGTTTTCTTTTATCTTATTTTAATGTTATTTAGGCCTTAAAAAATATTGAGTTACAATAGTATAAATATTATTTTTTATATAAACAATAAATAACGAATACCATTTTTTGAAACTGTCATTCAACGATAATATTTCTAGGACTTTTCTTTCGATGAGATTCATTAGATCTTTTCCTGGTTTCTTACTTTTTGTTTTCAATTTATTATTTAATCCTTATTTAAAAATTTGGGTTTTTTATATACTTATAACAAATATCAAGAGTTAAAAGCAACACTATATTACAATATAAAATAATTATCAAAAATTGAAAATATAATTTATATATCTGAGAATGCTTAGTTATCATGAATTCTAATTATGATAAAGTTTATGTATTAAAAGGTATTCATTTAATATAAATTTTAGTTATAAAATGATTTTTTTGGTATTGCACGAACTAAAATACTGATTAACATGAGAAAGTAATCAGTAAAAATATTTTTTTTACTGTTATTATTTTTTTGAACTCCTTACGTGTTTTTTAATCTATCATTTTCAATGCTTTGAATTGTATTTTAATATTTTCAACATAAATTATCGCTGGTTAAAAATGATCTTTTATATCACGATATAAGTTATTTATTGTAAATCTAAAATATAATTTGTATATTTAAAAGTACTTATTAAAAAATTTAACTTGTGAAATACACAAGATTAATATTTATGTAAATAGCTAAAAGTTTATATTAAATAATCACTCTTAAGCACATACATAAATAACTTGTACCATTCTATAATGTTATTTTGAGTTATTCATTTAACAATATTTAAATTAAATCAATATATTAAGATGAAAATTGATAAATTGAAAAGATAACATTTTTAAAAAATATAAAGACATTTCCATGAAAGAAAAATATATAAAACACTCTCCTTAAAAGAATTCTGAAAAAAACAATTCAAAACAACTATTTAATCAATTTTTATCATCTCAGAGAAATATTTATGATGTACATCATAGGACAAGTAAATTGTGACTCTAAATTAACCACAACACCCAACATTAAATAAGAAGAAACTATTTACTACACTCAGCTTATTGTTAAAAGAAAATGGGTAAGTTTTGTCATTTATACAAGAATGAAAGTGAAGTACTCCTAAATAAATAAAAGAAGAAGAAAAAAAAAAAAAAACATGAACATGAGCACGTGATGGGATGTGCAATGTTTCTGACACAAATCCTATCCTCAGATTGTGACTCCTTTCCTTCCCTTCAAATATCCACATTTTTGCTCTCCAAATACAATCACTTCTTTTATAAAAAGTAAATTTTGGACAATTTCTATAATAAACCCACAACTCTTTTATTATTATTATTATTGACAAAATTGCCAAATCAATGATAAAATAGAATTTATTGAATTAAAAACTATACTAACATTTAGATTATATAAAATAGATTAATAAAATTGGATGTCAAAGTTTAATTTAGCATTTAATGTCATTTGATGCTTGTATCGCTCTAACTCTTAATATACTTTCTAAAATTCAGACTCAAGACTTCTAATTAAATTGGAATTTATTTTAAGATAACTTATATATATATATATATATATATATACTTTTAGTTCGTATCATTATTAGATAAGTTTCATTAGGAGACAATTTGATTACTGATATCTTATATAATCTTGTCATAGTTTATCTTGCATTATCTCCTAACAAAATAAATTCAATGATAGAAACTAAAAATAAGCTTATAAAAAAATTATAAAATTGTATTTTAAAGGCTAAGTACTGTATATTTATTTTGATAATTATGTGTTTTAGTTTCAATATCATATATTTCAATCGTGTTTTTTACCTTTATAAGATTTATTTTTCTTTAAATGAGGCTAATTGTATTATGACTGACAACTGTAAGCAAATAAGAATTATATATATCTTTAGGCTTTTATTTGTTATTAAGAATGAAGAAGTCATGTTTATGGGACAGATATTTATATTAAAATTTATTATATGTAAAAAATTGTAGGCTAATAATAATTATACTGGATTAATTTTCGTATACATTTATATATAAAAAAACAGTTATAAGATATTCAGTTAAAAATTTAGATATAAGGTCTCACTTTTGCAATATCTTCTACTAAAGCGATATTTAAAATTTAGACACGAAAAGAGAGTTCTTCTTAGATGAACTCTTCAAATCTCAATAAATATTTTTTATATTCCTTTATCATAAAAACTAAATTACGAGACTAATAAAAAATATACTTAAAAATCTTAAAATGTGATTTACCATTAGATAAAAAATTAGGTAAGATCTTACATTTTATATGACGCAATGAAACCTATCAAAAATAGCATATGATCTAAAAATAAACCCTTATATTAAATATAATATAAAAAGGCTTATGTCCCATAAAAGAAATGCTTGATATATGATACATTATTATTTGAGTAGTAATAAATCAACATGTTCCTCCTTTCTCCTTTAGAAAAATCAACACGTTTCTCAAGTACAACAAGAGGGTAGTTGAAGAAGGAAATTTTATTTTATTTAAAAAAAAAAAGAGAATGGATTGCTTTTACTATAATTTATTCAAATTTTAATTTATGCATACGCATTCTCTAATAACTTTATATGTGCGTACGTTATGCTATTTTATTCCCTAATCAATATCTACCTTTGACTATACATATTGACTTTCCAGGTTACAAGTTTCATCTTTCAAAGTCAACATGTTTGTATTTTCATATAAAATAGAAACAACCTTTAACAACACTTTGCCTTTGGGTATATATATCTCAACCAAATTGTAATTACATAGTTTTATACAGCATTAGTATGTGAGATCATAAAAATCATTTTTATAAACTATAAATATAGCTAAATACATTTTTCTTTTTATTATTTTTATTTATCAAGCAAAACTATCAATAGCAATCAACATGTCAAATTGATAATTATGACTCAGCCCAATAATACATTTGATGATAGCCTAACAAACCCAAATTTAATGTGATGTATAATTTATTATTAAACAAATGTTAATCAACATTTTAAGAACAGTGATTAGCAAGACTTTTTATGGTTTAAATTTTGAGATGTGAATAAAGTTAGGGCATGGCAGTATGTCTTTGGAGGTGACACTCACTACAATCATTTTACGACAAGTGTCTCCTTTGAGTTGTCCTTTAGGTAAAGGTTTTGAAGCTTTTAGCTTTATCATTGTAGGACCTTCTATGGCGATTGATTGGTGGCTTGATATATAGAAGAAGAATCAGAATCTGAAGTAGTCCTTCTTGATGTAGCCTTTGGAGAGTAAAACAAAAGCAGGAACAAGAACAGCCGGAAAATAAAGGAAAACTCATCACATGGAATCATCCTATTCTACTCTCACATGATGGGTCACAAAATAATTATAACATAACATTTATAATTTGTTCATCCTTAAAAAACATTGTATCTACACACATTGACTTAAGTTTATGGCTCACAGGACATATAGTTAGCATTATTCTCCATTTTTGCATTAAAATGTTGCAAATTTCTATTAATTTATTGATTTGGATGATTTTGAAAAAAAAAATAGCGATTCATCTTTAGTAAGACTGTTTCATCATAAAAAACCATCATTCCGGCAACGACTTCTTCATGGAAAAGTCGTCATTCCGACGACCATATTGTTTTTTCTTTTATATTTTACAGAAGAAAGAAAAGGCTCCATTTTTTTACCTGGTTGAGTTATTATAAATTTCAAAACTAATTTCGTTAGGTGATTTCTTATACAAGAATCAGGTGTGGTTGTGAGATAGCAATTGATGTATAATATGATGGGATATAATTTATTTTTTAACAGTTAAATATTTTATTTTTAATAGTTGATGAGTTTTAAAAAAATACTATGGACATAATTTTTTTGTTCTTTTTCTAAATCGTGTTTTAAAACACAATTTCATTTTTTTAAGAAAATGTTGTTTTTAACTTTTTTAAAAATTTATCCTTTAAGTAATTTTTTTTAGAAAATATATCCAAAACGTAAAAGAAAACTAATTTGGAATACACCACAGCCACGCGGAAAAACGCAAACATCATTAACATACTAATAACAATCATTTGATCTTCTTATATTAGGCTAAATTTGGTTGGAACTGATATGATTCCTTTTTACGTAAAATCTGACTTATTTTTGTGTTTTGGTTCCGTAAAGTTTAGTATATTCCACTTATCAAATCTTCCTGAAAAAAGGGATGCATGCAGCTGGGCATCCTTTATACGAAAAAAAAAAAAAAAAATAGATCAGTTTCCTAAAAAACATGTATGTATAAATTGCTTGCTTTATACATTGTTCTGCTATTTAATGATCTGTCGGAGTTTCAGGCTCATAATTTATTTGGACCAGTTTTTTCATAACTACCCCAAGAAAAAAAGTAAGAGAAAAAGTAAATATTTTTTATAATTGAAATCTACGAGTTAAAAAAATAAAAATTTTACGAAAAACCTTTTATAAATTAATTTATAAAAATAATTTTAATTTGTAAGAAAAACTAATTTAATTTTTCTTTTTAATTTACTACCTCACAAGTATTTATGGAAGATCTCTCAATATCTGTTTGGTCCTCAAGATATTATATGATAAGATATAGCAACACCATATTTGATTATAATAAGATTTTTTTACATGACAACATAACATAATAATGTTACTTTATTATCAACTATTATAATCTACAAGAAAAAAAAAACATGCATCTTCGTACCAAAACATATAACATCTTGACTATATGATTCTCCCTATTTATTAAATATAAAACTTAAAGCAAAATATTATCAATAAAATACGATCATTTTTAATGAAAGGTCGTGTTACTCCAAAAAGTTAATCTTGCGTCCTCGTTCTTCATTTCTTCTAGTATAAGAATTAAAAGTTAACCATCAGAATCCTTAAATTAAAAGAAATAAAAATAATAACTCTTAAAACCCCTCCTTTGTCAATCAAAATCACATTCGACTTATGTGAAATTCAAAAAAAATGTTAAAAGACAACACCCAGTTAGAAGTGTTGGCCATCCAATCCTGACCTGGGATCGATTAAGAAAAATCAGTACAAAAAATAACCAATAACGATAATGTTTTCATAAGATATACACGTTCCTTAAAATATAACCATGATTAACAAAGAATTTACACTACGTTGGGCAGTCATCTCCCTTTGACTTCGAGAACTGTGAGAGCGGCTTTCAATTGCAGCAAATATTTGCATTAGATGCCAGAGATTCCCATATACAATGCAATCCTTCCGGTGACATAAGGTACAAAATTTCAATACTTGTTTGCTGAAAGACACTGGTGAATGGATTATGTTTGCTCTTTTGCTCAGTCAAGAAAAAAATCATTGAGCTGGCCGTTGAAGCTAGACCAATGATACAGCACACAAATCAGATGCGTCCATACAGCGTCAAACTTCGTCCAGAGGCATGGGCTGGGAACTAAGAAGTCTTTCAGCCTCATCATTGGCTTCTGCTTGAATTTTCCATCCCTGCGTGCAAAAGTAAAATGAGAACACTGTTACAAAACAAAGCCAAGACCCCCAGTGCTAAAAGGACCAAATTGTTACTAAATGTCCTGATTAGGACCAACCCCGTTTTAAGTTTTGATTAGATTGGCACAGCAGATATGACATTTTTCATCTACCATACAGGTCAACATGTCTGAGGCCTTTAATCCCAAATCACAGGAACGAGGGAGAATGACATCTTAATTTCTGCCCTAGATATTTAAAAGAAAGAAAAATCTACGATAGAGATGATATCACTGCAAGGCTTTCTACTTCCTAGTCTAAGAAGTTGACGATAATTCTGGGAGGAATAAAAAACAAACCTCCTCCAAATTTTCAAGCTCCATGATTTGCTCTATCTGTTCTGAGATACTGTCCTGCAATACATGGACCCTCAGATCAGTATAAAAACTTGTTATACCAAGATGTGATTACCCAAAACGAACATATGTTTAAGTGATTTACCATATTACTGGCAGTTTCAGCAGCAAGAACATCAGTCTCCATCTCCACTTCAATTTCAATCATTGAGGAAATCTGACCAAAGAATACTATCACAGTAATGCATACATTTATTGCATTCAGTATACAATAACAAGAACTTGTTCTTTTGTAATTCTCAGGAGAGCAGATATTATCACACTTTGAAAGAAAACATACCCTAGCATAGCTGTCAATCAGTTCAATCCGTCCTCTAAGGGAGTTTTGAAGGCTCTCTCGCACCCTCTTTACTTTACTTCTCCGAGTCCTGGACATTAACAAAATGATAAATGGAAACTATAGACTAGAACAAAAAGGAGTGAAGACCCAAAAATAATCTCAAGAGACATTAACAAATTTGATCATGGGTGGTAAACAAGTATTTCCACAATTAGAGATGTATGATGCTATAGCAATTTACCGATAAGCAGGTTCTCCAACAGCTGAAATTTTGTTCTCAAGTTGGCACATTCGAGCTAGCATCCAAATCTACAAGTATAAATCAAATTTATATAACTCAAGCTACAGGTACATTTTCTAGGAGAGCAAATAAACTAGTATCTCACTCATTCTGGGATATGAAATGTACAATACAACAAATGAACTTTGCATAGATAATTTACAGAATATACTAACATCTGTAAGTAATTAATAATTAGTTACTAGTATACAATCTAAATGCTCCAATCAATTATCAATTTGTCTTGCATTCTTTTCAATCAGGCTGACTTTTCCACGAAGTAGCATTTTGCATAAGACTTTCATGGCAATCAGAGTTAGATATCAACTGCCTTTCCTATCTTTCTTCTTATTATGGGAAAGTATATAGAGCTATACTTATGTGAAAATGCAAGATGGTTCCAAGTGGATCAGATATCTATATTATCTTTTATTAATGTATTTTAGTTGTCAGTTAAAGGACAATATTCTGTAAAAGTTTTCAATTTTCGTGTTAAGCAATGCAAAATGAAAACTCAACCCAAAGGGAACTTCGTTAGTACGAAAGCTCATGTTTGAGGCAAAGTACATTCCAGCTATCCCTCCTTTAAATGGTGAACTTGACATTTCCCCAAAAGATTAAGTGCTGGAATTCCTTTGCTCTTAAAAATAAATGAGGTCGATATCATCCTGCTAATCACAAATAATGCAAGTAGCAAACCTCTTTTTCAGCAGCTTCTTTGAGGTCATTGATGCGAGACAGAAGAACATCATATTGAGATAGAAGTCGTTGTTTGATCGCAACTGCATCTACTGACTTCTGTGGAAGCTGAAACCATGACTAAAAGCAGATTACTTATTATATCTTCCATGAGAACGATCATAATTGATTCATTGTGAGCAATGAATAAAGGGGCCAGCTGGTCATAATAGGGAAGGAAAGGAATTATAATTTTTAAGAATCTTAACTTTTTCCTATTTCTTGCAATCAATTTAAAAAAGGATGCGCAGTAATAAAACAAAGTACAAAGTCTTCATCATTGTAAACAGGAGTTTCATCTTTTTTGGCCATGAATAGGAAATTCAAATCACAGACAGTATATTAGCAACTGAAAAAAAACAACTATCTCTTTCAAGTTAGTTTTTTTATGGAAGAAACAAAATTATATGGTATCACCAGCAGAAAACTGATACTTTTTGAGAATTAAAATTGATATATGAGCCTCCCTCAACTGAGAAAAAAATGATGAATCCGGCACCTGATTAAACTGGGGAAGAACAACTGTGTTCAACGTAGACCCAACAACAAGGGTTGAAACTGCAACAACTGATAGTAACTGGGGAAGGGCAGGGTCAACAAGTCCAGAGGCTGCATCCCCAGTGGCCAACAAAGCGATAAGTGGAAAAAGGAAGGAGGGTTTTAGCAATGATGAATTTTCCTCTTTTCTTGGGGCTCTTAACAGTAGTGACTCCCGCCCATCTTTGTGGTTTGTTATGCACATAGCTTCACCAGGATAGAAATCAGGGTTCCTTGGACTGAATTTAAAAGGGCCCACCTTTCTATATACATTTGATGGTGCTGCCACAGCAATAGTTACCCTTTCTCCTTCTTGTGCTGGCAGATCAACTGTTTCAGTTGCAAATCTGTGAGTGCGAGCCATACCAGAAGGGGTCTGCACCTAAACAGAAAGAGAAAAAGGATAGATGTTAAGAGGTTATAGATGTGAGACTCCAAAACATGAAGCATTAGGTAAGGATACCAGTAATTGGCATGAGGTGATTTTAGTAACAAATTAATATTAAAAAGAAAAAAAAAACATAGAAACGAAGCACCAGTCTCTCAAAATCTATAATAAAACATACCGTGCTAAAAGGTATTCACTTTTAGAACAAATCAACAAGCTGAAACGATCAATCAAGACCGGAAGTGGTAATCAAATCTCACAATAGAAATAAAGAAATTGATAGCGGGCTTACAACATCGTATACACTATATAAACACAAAAAAAAAAGGATGAAATGAGTTAAAGCAGGTAATGATACCCTTACCCAGTGAAGTTACCTCCATTGAGGTCCTGCAGAACTATTTCCAGCATTTAGTAGGACTCAACTTTGGATTATAAAAGTTATATTTTGGAAGGTCACAAATATCTGTTTTCATTTTGCAGTGATATTTTCTACTTGTAGTCGAGCTATATAAGGATGGGCATGAATTTGTAGAAATAAAAAAAGTAGATATCTAAAAAGGTTAACGCATCAAAAGGTATTCCACGATTCACTGGCAGCTAACTAACCAACTTCAATAAAGTTGTATAAAGATTCTCAACAACAGCTATTAATCAGAAGACAACCTAACTATCAGATGTTGAAGGTGAGTGGGGAGTGCATACCACAATAGAATGAACAGCAGAGGGAATGCTTTGCTTCCTCAGTTTCATGTATCTTAACCCCCTTTCCCACGCCGTTATGTCCATGCTGCGTTCGGCAGGAGGAGATCCTTAGAAAAAGTGAATACTCCATGATCAACACCATACACATTCATTATGTATCAACAAAAAGACAAGCATTGGTCACAACAAAATAAAGTGGGGGAGGGGAGAGCAAACACTGGAACAACTTATGTATGATGCTTTCCATGGAAAACAAAAAAATCTATTGATTAGTAGAAATTCAAAAATCAAACATTAAAAATGTTTTCTTATGTTAAGTGAACAGATGTAAGAAAAGAATGGAATGATATGACTAACCAACCTGATTTCTTCTGATTCAATACTGACTATGTCACCTGAAACAAGTTCGTATTGGTAGCGACACTTGGAACACGATACTATCTGCAATAGAAATGTTTAACTATCATATAATCACAATTAATTCACAAGGGTAAATACGTCAGATAACATCATGAGAGACCTATCCAGAGTTTCATTCAAATATAGGTGTCACAGAAATCAAGGATAGCTTCATGAATCTCAACAATGGACAATTGCAGGAAATTACTTCCAACACTCAACAAAAACAAAAAGTCATTTCTAGTTCTTTACACGCAAGAGATTAACCCTCATTGACAACAACCCATAAAGGAATTGTGAATAACACAAAGAAAAATTCAGAAATACTGGTGTCAAAATTTACACCAAGAAACATTGATGCGGAATGAAGTGGAGGAATAAAGCTAGAGTCCAAAGAGTTTGAGGCTTCTTTTTTCAAAATCAGCCTCCAATCAACAAAATTCAACATTAATATATCTTCTTTAGAAGTTAGGCAATGATTTATTTGAGTTATTATTTGATCAATAATGCCCAAGGGGAATAAGGTCAAATGGAAGAGGGAAATATACACAGTAAATTGTGCACAATGGATATCGATGAAGGATAAGCTTACTCCATCTCCCAATGACTCATGGTTAAATTAAATTAAAAGATGTCCACAGAGAACGAGAAACAAACTACATAAATAATCAAAGTAATAATAATAGAATTGAAGTTACCTGAATACCTTGTTGTGGCTGTGCAACACCGACAGCAATCTGACAACTAGGACATTTCACTATCTTCCCAAAACGTACCTGCAACAATGGAGACCGTTAACGCTGGGGTCAGAAACAAGTCTAATCTTAGCAACACCAGTGATCACGACATATCTAAAAGCCAAATCCACCACAACATATACACGTAATCATCCAATTCAATGCAATGTCATTAATTCGAACGGTACCTCCTCACCAGGGGAAACGCCAACCTCAGAAATATACTTAAGCACTCTAAGAGCGTCAGAAACCCTTAACACCGCCGCTAAACCCTGAATCAACAGTGCATAAACATTTGCATTTGGCCGCGACCACTTCCATCTCGCAGCCAAGGGACCACTCTCGTCAACTACTCACACCACACAAACACAGCGTCATCAAATCGTAACGATGATTAACACAACGTGAGAGAGAAAATAACCTGGATGAAAACTGGCGCGCATGGCGTAGAAGATGGAGAGAGCGAGTTCAGGATTGTTGCGGTTAAGCGCGGCGGATATAACGGAGCAGCAGTCGGAAGTGGAAACGAAGCCGTTGGTTCGGGAGGAGTTGTCGGTGATGATCTGCAAGGCCTCATCGGCGTTTTTGGCGTTGGCAGCGACTTGGAGGAGGAGCTGTTGGTCGAGTGTGTTAGCGGTGTCGTCGGAGGTTTCATTGTGGCTCTCGCTGACGGAGGCTTTGGAATTTAGGTTGGAAAGAGAGGGAGTGGTGAAAAATAGAGAGGGAAAAGGAGAGTTGGTGTTGGCGGCGTGGTTGAGACAGGTTTCGGAGAGTTTGGGGAGAAAAGAAAAACGGTGGTGGAGTAGGCGAGAGAAGCACGGAGTGCAGAGGCTTAGAGTCATAGCAGAAACGCGAGAGAGCGTGGGAAGCTGTGAAATTGTGGCAGTGGCGCCAGGGAATGGCTATTACATTGTTCGTTTGTTGGGGGAGGGAAAAGGAGATTAGCAATGAGAGGTTGTCAAGGGAAAGAGGTGAATCCAGACTTGTGTGGACCACTGCGAACTATTGGATAACTTTTTAGGATTTGGCCGTTGATTTGCCTCGGGATTTGTAAATAATTAAAATTCAATGGCGTGGGTTGGTTTGTAGAAAAAAAATATATTATGGAGATGCGGGGAATCGAACCCCGTGCCTCTCGCATGCAAAGCGAGCGCTCTACCATATGAGCTACAACCCCATTGTTTAAATATTGATTTATTTTTTATTTCTACTAAACTAATAAACTTCTTCGAATGTTCTAAAATTAAAAATGGAGGTGCGGGGAATCGAACCCCGTGCCTCTCGCATGCGAAGCGAGCGCTCTACCATATGAGCTACACCCCCGATGTATTGTTTGGCTGTATAAAGTTATTAAAGATTTTAAGTTAATAACTTATTTGGTCTCATGTTTTTGTCATTCCATAATTATTGAGAGTTCCAATGTAGCCATTCAGTTTTTTGAAATTGACTTCATCTTTTCTGTTCCATCAACATCATTTAACTAACTAAAAGAATACAATATCATAATGATGTGATTATTCTTACATATATGAAATTGATGGCTAATGTTTTTTTTTTTTTCTGAATATATTTCTTTTTAGTACAGTACTTTCTTTACACTTTTATTTGCGTGTTGACTTCTTAAATATTTTTGAAGTTTAAAAACTTTTCAATTGTTGCTTAAAAGGTTTTTCAGTGAGTACTTTGAACTTATTTACTTGTTTGCTTTGATTTTAACATTGATGAAAAATTTTGTCCTTTTTAAGTTGCTTTAGCTATTGAAGAAAACCTAACAAAATACCCCACTGAGAAGAACTGTATGACATATCCAAAACACCAAAATCTTAATTACAAATCTAAAATCCTATAAAACTTAGCAACGACTATGATTTATTAATGAAAGAAAAAAAAAACTCTTATTATGAATTGCATCATAGATAACTAAATTCTTAAGAGAGATTTAAAAAAAAAACTTATTAGAGGATATTATTAGTCACGTGTTTGTTTTATACATGAAATTGAATAACTAACACATTAATCACAATATTTTTTTTCACTGTTTAAATGTTATTCTACCTATTTATTCAAAAGAAAACATTGACCTACCTTAAATAATAAAAAACAAAAATTGAAACTTTTAATAATATTGTATACAACAAGTTTTAAAAAAATGTTGTGAAAAGTAGAATGACTATGATGAATTACCTGAACTTAACGATGAAATTTATACAAAATTTCCCGTGTCTAATGAAATATCATTAAATAAGCAGTTGGCTGAACTGTGTATACTTTAACATCCGGACCGGCACATAGTAAAATTAAAACAATTCTTTTATCCTAATTTTACAATAATTAAAAAATATTCTAAAGAAAAACATTATGGTATTTTTGGTGGTTATCTTAATATTCGACGTAGGGCTTCTTGAACGGACAATTCAATATTTTGTGTTTGGATTATGCGTTGTTTTGGTTGTTATGTGCACTTTCGTCCCTAATAAGATGACCAAATCTATAATTAAAATATTATTAAAAAAATTACATTGTTATGAATAATTTTGAGAAAAAAAAATGTTGACTGAAAAGGTATATCAGAATTTATTGAGAAGCAAAGGGTATCTATTGTGGAGAGGAGAACGAGGAGGAAGTGGGAGAGGTAGATGAAAAGGAAGGTGTAGATGTCTCGGGGGAATTCCGGCAGAGGGGGCAGGTGGCGTTCAACTTGAGCCACTCGTCTATGCAATCTGCGTGAAAATAATGGTCACATTCGGGAATGCTCCTTAGTGTCTCTTTGGGTTGATATTCAGAGAGGCAAATTGCGCAGGTGTTGTCGCTGGGCTTCAATAACCGGCCACTCTCTCCGATCAGAGTTTTGGGATACTTTTCAATTGTGGCACCGTCAAGACCCGCCACAAAAGGAACGGGTTCTAGGGAAATGGTGATGGGAAGATGTGTGCCACGTCGACGATGGGTCAGCATCCTAACCTTGCCGCACACAAAGCAAGAGATTCCGATGAAGCATAACAGACCTGGTATTCCCACTCCAATGGCTAACCCATATCTCGCACTCCTTGAAAGACCTGTGCATGTCATGTAAAACAATACGTTAATATGTTCGTGTTTTCTAAGATTCAAGTGTTACACATTGAAGATTCTCACTGTTACATTGGACTAAAAGTGACTAATAAAGACAGAAATATTAAGAGTTTTTTTAGGGTAAGGGAAAAGCTATAACAGGACAATAAAGACAAAGGTAGCTGAATACAGATTAGTAATCTCAAATATTACGTGAAGTAATATTTCAAAAAAACTTTATAAGTTAGTGAAATAAGACCATTAATTCAATAACAAAATTTGATTGCACTGTTAAGCGTACAAGAAATTAGCTTGGTTGCATTGTTAAACATACTATAATAGATTTTGCCTATCAAACAAAATGATACCTTATTTAAACAAAGCATGCAATGAAATTATAATTCTTCAAATAAGTGTTCATAATAATCTAAGTTAACAAATCTTAATATCCACCAAAAAAGCAAAGACTAACCTGAAATATATATATATATATATATATATATATATATATATATATATATATATATATATATATATATCCAAACTCATCACACTTCCTGCTTTGCTAACATACTCGAACAGAACGTTGACAATTTGCTAATATTATTTTATTTTATAATCTAAGATAGTTGTGCAATGCATGACTCACGCCTTGAAAGAAACTACCTCATCTCTAATCCTTCCTACTATTTCTCATATTTTCAACTTACCATCAATCATGCGTCCTAATTTATTTTTTTTATGGAAATTATTTTCGTTAACTGAAAAGCAAATTACACTACTATAATAAAACTGGTTCTAGTTCGCTCAATGAAAAAAAAAAATCTTTATTCAAAGTTCGGCAACAAAAAAAATTCAGTTGTTTGAAACTTGGCAACAAAATAAATTTCAGTCGTTCTCACTGAATTTTTTTATTTCCTACACGTCTTGTTTTTATAAGATGGTTTTGTTAAAATACTAAACATAAAACGCGTTCATCATAAAATTTAATATTGTTCTTCAGAAGAAACATTATTGTGTTATCTGAAATAAGAACACCTTATTTAAATTTCTTATTGTCAACTTCTTGCACAGCCATCAGTTTCTGAAGTTGGCATTAAACCTGAAGTTGACAAAAAGTTGCTTAATTTGTACCCACCAAACTACAAATTGGACAAACAACCTCACCCAACTAAACTGTTAACGTCAAGGTCACACGTTGTTGTGAATCAACCAATGCCACAAAAATGAAAATTGAAGAGAAAAGTGATCAATCAAAAAGCCCAGACGAAAAGAAAAGTAAACTCTAACACAAGCAAACATACCTTTCCCAGAGTCCCCAGGAAAACACCCAACTCGAAGACTCTGATTTTTCTGATTAGTGAACCCACAAGCTTGACCACTGATTGCACAATCGCTGCACCTTGGTTCGGTCCACACCAATTCAAGGTCTGTGTTGAGATCGGGCCAGAAGGGCCACATGGGCATGTCCAAAACTGGGAGAGGAACAAGAGCATGAGACATCACTTGGCACTGTTCCGACATCATCGTTGACGACACAATAGGTTGTGACCACGAAGCCATCACCGAATAGTTTCGGTCGTCGCTTAGGCACGAAATTTGCATTAACGGGAATTGAGAGGAGCGCGTCACGTTCAAGGGGCAACGCATGAAAGTGAGGTTAAAGGGACTCGATCCATAAATCCTGGGGTTCAAAATAAAAGGTGAATCCGAAAGGTTCCACCCGTGCAAGAACCGTTTTGGAAGACACCCTTTGGGGTCGTTGACTTGGATGCTTTGGGACTCGTAATCGATGCTTTTCACAACCAAGTTCCCGAAACCTGGGAGGTCCATAACTGTTTCTGTGTTATTGATGCAAGAAAGCTGGAAACTTGGAACTGGGAAATACCTGCAGCGAGGATCTTGGTTGGATTCTTTCAACCCGAAAGGAAAGTGAATGTCTATATAGCCGCAACTCAAGGTGTTACAGTTAGGGTCGTTATTCCCTCGTGTGGTTTGGAGATGGAAAAGGAGGAGACAGAAAGCACATAATATGGCTGAGGTAGCCATTGATTGAGAGGGTGAGAAGAGGATAATTAAGAGTGGAAAGTGGTGAATAAGGGTGGGATGGGTGTGGGGGTTTCTTAATGGTGAACGCTTTCACTCTCAAATGGAACCTCACAAGTCAATTCTTTTATGTGATTGTCAACAATGGTCAATTCAAAGAATAGAATAGCCATGGCGTGGCATTCTCGTTCAACTGGTCCCTAAATGACCAATAGCACGAGACAAAAGAGAAATATAAACAACAAAGCATGCAGCTGAAGTGGCTTCTGACTCTCACCAGAGTAGCAGTGGGGTTAATTTACCAACGGCAAAGTTCAGTCTTACTTATCAAAAAGGGAAAATTCGGTATTTCCACGTTAGTTAGAAAGATGAGAGTTAAAATAGTTCATGTTACTTACGACTTAAACTACAAACAAACCTAAAAAAGACTTAATTTATAATAATTTTATCGTCTGTAAGCAAAATTGACACGGCAACTCTTCTGATTGATCCTTTTGACTGGTAAAGTTAAGCTACCTAAAGGATCCGTCTATTTCCATTAGTTAGACTATTCGCACATTCCACCAACTCATAATAATATTTTATTTCATAAGCAAATTTCCAGTACATGTTTTTGAATGGCAGTTTTAAAAACTATATAACTAAATAAATTTAGAGAAATAATTTAGTTAAATTAATTAATGGCTGAAATATAATTTTGTTTCAATTTGTTTTGTTATCAAGTTTAAAGTAAGTTTATTCCTTTTCTTTAGTTTTGATGACTGCTGAGTTGAATGATTTTATTAACTTTTTAAATAAAGAAAATATCGGTATGTAAAATAAAACTTATTTTTATTATGGTTTTTAATTAGAATTTGCTTTCATTTATTTGTAAAATAGAAACTCAATAATTGTTAAGAGGTGTGAGACGAGGGAGCAAGAGGCAAATTGAAGAAATCACACTCAATTGGAGACAGTTGGAATTTTGAACAGTAAGAAAGTGAGCTAAATATGAAAGGTATGACACTACCATAAAAGGTGTAACAAAAGTATAAGAGACAGGGAGACACTTTTACTCTTCGGTCTATATCTAGATTTACAATTTAAATTTGATTTTTCCTTTATTTGTCATTGTAATTGTCAATCAAGGCTTAATTTTAGGTGGCTATATATAGTCCCTCTCTTCCTTTTTTAAAATACTTTTAAGTTATATAAGAATTAAAAAAATATTTTAGAGTTTACTTTTGTGAAATTGATTATTATCCTTTATCGATGATATTGGTTAATGTTGTTTGGAGTTTTATTTTCAATCTTGAGAGTTAAGTGACTATTCAACCCTAAACCATTGAACCTTGTAATGTTTTTTTTTAAGGATAAAATGTTTTTCAATTGGCATATCATTATTTCAATCTCCTGAATTTTATATTCATTTTTATTTTTCAATCTCTGTTTTTATTGTTATTTTGTCTTGTAATTTTAATTTTTTCTTTATCACTTTAATTTTGTCTGAGTATTGCTGTCATGATGTTTACTTTAATTTTATTTCTTAAGTATTTTTGTTATTAGTTTATCATTATGGTTTTCTTTATTTTTCTTATGAACTTGTTGTTGGAATAATTGACTAAAGTTTCTTATAGGATTTTGTTGTTCGAAACAGATGAAAATGAAACTTTACTTAAGTAATATGTTTATGTTAAATACATGACTTTTATCAAATTTATTACTTTTATTTTCTTAACTTTGGTAACAAGGGATGAAAAATGAAATCTTACATCAACCAAGATTAACATAGATAGTGAAAGCAATTACCGAAAATGACAACTTGATTTAATACACATATAATTATTTTGAACATAAACTCTAATATGAACAAAAGGTAACAAAACTATAATTAAAGTTCAGCAAGGAAAATAAATAAATTTATGTTTATAAGTATTGTCTAATGTTATCTTAATTTTGATGAAAAGTCTCCATATTAATTGAACATAAGTATAGGTAATATCTATTTTTTTTTGTTTAAATCGAGTACAAAGACAGAGACGAGCATGTATAAATATGGATACCTGTTTTCATCCATATATTTTTTCTCTTTTTAAATTACTAAAACAACCTTAGTTTGTATTTACTTATATTTTAAGTATTTTTTTAATTTATTTGTATAAATAAATTAAAATTTTATTTAGTACTTTTAATTTTAATATATTTATTTATTATGATTATAATTACATTGCAAATAAATTTAAATTTTATGTTAAAATATAAAATGTCAAAGACATAAAAAAAAATTTATGTCTGCTAATAAATGTATGTGCACGTAGGTTTGTTCACAATGCATAGTTCAATTTCTTATTTACTACCTTGTAATCTCTATATTTATCTTCATAAAAGATGGACAATCTAAAGTTAATTAAGTGTTTTTGTTTTTCTTCACATAACATGGGTTACTACTCTAATTATCATGATATTTAATAATTTGATATTGGAATAATTATTTTTGAAATCTCAAGTTAGGTTTAAATATGTTCGATGAAAGCTGTTTTAAAGAAATGTAAAATAACCTGCATTAAAAAGTATATCGACTTGTATATTTAGGTAACGATGAGATTAAGTCAAACAATTTTTCGGAGGCTTATGACCCAATTCATGTTGGGCTTAATTAAGATCAAATTCCTTTACTAGATAAGTTGGCATCTTCTTCGAAAGTTTATTTAGGTAAAAAATCAAGTTTTTAACACTTTTAAAAACCTTTTTAAATCTAGCTGAAATATTTAATTATTAATACTAATAATATAATTTTTAATGTAGGTGGTGATTAACCAAATCAAATAAACCTTAAATGAGTGTGATTATGTCCAGTAAAAAAACAAAACGTACTGCTTGATTAATTTTAATATGGGCTACACTCTTTCTATGTTCAGGCCACAGGTAACAAAATTAATTTTACATGATTTTGATGTGATAAAGTTAATTTTCTGTAGAAATGAAATGTATAAATGTACTGCTTTTAAATTGCAAAATTAAACTGAAACAATTATTTTAAAAAAATACAATATGTTTACATAATATTTTTCTTAAGGAAAAAAATTACTGATTTAGCTGTTCTGATCCAACGAAGACAGGTAAGAAAGATAATTTAAGTCTTGCCGAATGGTATTTACTAGTTTCTTAGGATCATTGCCATTTTTTGTATTGACAACAGATGATAGTTTTTTTTAAGGAGAGAAAATATTGAAATGAAATTAGTCAGTTTCAATATATACCGTACAAAACTTTCGTTAGCCAAATAATGTTGATTCATTAATTCGGTGCAATAGTTTTAGGAGACAAACTTTGCAATGTTTATATATGAATAATGTTGAGAACATATTATCAATTTTACAATTAAAATCTGGAACTTGTCATGGACTGCATAAATAATTTTAGCTTTAGTAAATATTTAAAAAACATCTAAATAAAATTTAAAGTTAAAGAAAAAAAAATATGCATATTTGATTTTAGGATTTAGTTTTTGTCAGAAGAGAGTAATGCATGGCTTTTACTTCCCGTAGCCCCATTATTGAACCTTCACTCCACAAGTTTCAAAATAACTACTTTACACATTTTTAAAATGATTTTTGGATCACTTATTCAATTTTTTTTCTAAAACATACTTTATGAAATTCATGAAATTCGTTCTGGAACGCGTATTCTAAAACAAATTAAGAGTTTTAGAAGAAAAAATTTGAAATAATTTTTTCAAAATATATGAAAATATATTTCTAAATAAGATTCTCAGAATAAATTTTCTAATATGTATATAATATCTTTTAAAATGAGTTTTATATGAAAAGTGTTTTTTTAGAAAGAATTTTCTAGATTGAGTTTTTTTTTTTTCTTTTAATCTCCTTCTCTTCTTCTTCTATAACTGTGGTGAGAGTTCTTCTCTTATTCTACAACAGTGGTGAGACGCAATGAGGAAGAAACGGACACGATAATTCAGTCATTTTACTCAATTGTGGGGTGCAGGAAGTAAAAACATCCAATCATATTACCTGATCACTTTAGCCCACGTTTTAAACAACCAATCCAACCCACTCAATTTTAAAAAGTTAACCAAAAATAATAACAAACAAGACGGTGTAACAGGGGTGGACTGATAGAACGTTCTTCATTTTGTTCGTTAGTGTGTTGCGTTTTGTAGACATGAAAATCATGCAAAAATAATTGTATTAATAAATGTAAAAGAATTTTACAAAAGCAAAATTGTAATAATTAGTTACAGGAGAAAGAGATGAAGAAAAGAAATTTGCAGAACGTTGTGAGCCCTAGAGAGTGTTTGTGGGATGTGAGAGAATGCAAAGACGATCAGCAGGAATGAAGAGAAGTTGATGAGCAACGTCGTTGAATTGGAGAGGTCCTTCTTGGTTCCATTTTGATAGCAACCTCGCAGCTTCTTCCTTAGTCAATCTAACCCTCACTCTCATCCCTTCTTTTTCTCCCACCTTCTCATCACTCTCGCACCTTTTCTCAAACTCCTTTTCACTTTCTTCTCCCATTATCGTAGCTTCTATCTCTGCAAACCTCACTCTTTTCTTCACTGCCTTCCTTGCCCTTTCTTTTTCTCTCAACTCATCTCTGTATACTCCTTCTCTCGCTTCCACTGCCTCTACTTTTGCTTTTTTATGCGACACTTTCCCACAGAAGCAACCAAATATGGTGCGAATCATCCTTAGTTAAAGAGAATGAGTTTTGAGTTTTATGAAGGAAGAGGTTTGTTGGTTGGTTAGTGGTGAGCAAAAGGGGCATGGAAGAGTGAATTTATAGCAATAATTAGTCTTGGTCTACCACAAGTTTGAAGTGTCAACCGGGCATGCAAAGAAAATAACAGTAGAAGGTGTTAGTTTCCTTGAAAATTTTATTAGCCAATGAGAGACCAAGGCATGAAACTAGTCACGATTATAAATCTAATAGTCAAGATTCAAGTGATTGAATGAGGAATCATGATGGTCCCATAACCTTTGTTTTTATTCCCGTTAGCCATGGAACTTTTGCTTCTCTTCTGTGCTGAAGCTCAAAACACTGTACTGTCATGGTTGAAAGGGTCTACATAGATATGGTTGAGGGCTTTAGTAGTTAGTATTTTTCCATCTTGAAAAAGCTGAATTGACATGTGGGCCATCTCTACAAGCTTGAGAAAAGTTTGAGAAAGTGACCTAAGTGTTATGAACAAACATTTTTTTTTACTCAATTTAGGGTAGACTAATGTTTTTTCTTTGAATATTTTCCAATTATGTTTTAATTTTTATGGATCTTACCTCCTAATTTTTTCCCTTCACATCTTAGTCTTCATTCTCTGCTACTCCTGATGACATAATAGTTTAATAAAACAACTATGTGTATCTTTTAATAAATTATGTTTTTATTAAGAATAGAGATTATAGACAATTTAAATATGTCTTTTTAAGGATAAAATTACGATAAAAAAAAAATCTCATATACTCCTGATAACATTATTTCAACATAATTGAGATCAGAACTTTAATATAGAGATGAAAAAGTAATTTCATAAATAAATCTTTATTCTCCTTAATCTTCAATAGAAAATTTTATTTTAATAATTTTATATCATTTATGAATCTGAGATAAAAAATAACGTAAATACATTTTTTATATAAACAACCTTTAGTGAATATCCACACTTCAAAATCTTTTAAACTTCATAACTGACTTTACTAATATTATTTTATCAAATTTGAATTAATACCATTCAAAATTAAAATCTACCTCATTGTAAAAGAAAATTAAGTATAATTATATTTTATTAACAGTTTTTCAAATAAGTATAAAAGAAGAAACAACTAATAATAAATTAATTTAAACAATCTTTTCATAAATTACTTTGTACAAGTTAATTTTAAATAAAAAACCATTTTAATGTTTTCATATTTTCATTAAATATTTATAGAAAACAGTTACTACAACACGCCTTAGGTGAAGTGACAAATAATTTGAATGTTGGCTTTACGTTATTAACTATCGTTATTATCGATGACAGTAATTAAAACTGTTAAGAAGATGGGTAAGACGAATTAAAATCTCGATTAAAACTCAAAATAAAAATCCAAAAATGTTTAAGACAGAATGAGATCAAGACTTTTAATTTATTTATTTTCACCCTCACCCTTGTTTCATTGAAAATTCTAATCTTATATTTTAATCATATTAGAGAAAATTAATCTCTGCCACTATACCTGATTTCTTCTTCTTGGTCAAACAATTCAAGAAATGGCGTGTTGAAAATGGAAAACTGTTCTTAAATCATCAATGGGGTTAACTTATGTTTTTTACTTAAAAAAATGAAATCATTATTCACTCTTTTTCCATTGCTTTCTTGTTCAGTCTCTGATGAATGTAATATGACAACTTCTTAGAAAGTGATACGAAGAATTGGTCGTAGAGAAATTACGCAACGCGCTTTTGATTAAAATTAGACTAAGTCAGTCTGATTATGTTTCCAAACACTAGTTGGCTTTTGTTACCCATTCGTGTTACTATGAATTGAGTAAACTATGTTTTTGTGCCTACCATAAGCTTTCTAAAACCCTGTGCATTTCATTTGAGAAAAAAAAAAGATATAAGATAAGGTTTTGTTAAGATTTAAAAGATGTAGAAAATTTAAGACTACGTTTCATTTGGATTTTTTTTAATTTTCACAAATAATTGTAAAATATCATTAATTTTTGCTTCATTTATTATTTTGACAAGATGCAGAAAAGAAACGGAAAAATCAAATATTGTATAAATTTCCTGCAGGGAAAGTTGAGTTAGAATAGTAGGTGTTTGATAAGACCACTAAACTAACTATTACCTTATTTGACTAATTTGTACAAATATATTGTTTTATTTTTTAATTTAATATTTGGCTAATTTATACAATGATATCATTGTTGTATTGTTGCATTTTTATTATTAATTTAATATTGCACTTGTTTATTATTGTTTTAATTATTAAATTATTTATTTTATTGAGAAATGATAACTATTTTAAATTATAATAAAGAATACTTTTTTACAAAATTTAAAAATAAAAGTTAAATAAATATTTTAAATTATATATTTTTTTCATAAAACAATTTAAAAAAATTATATATATGTGATTATTAAAAATATGTAGTTAACTAATAGTAATATTTAATTCAACAATGAATCATAATCTTATTTATCATTTTATAACTTCCAGCTAATGGATGGCGAAGTTTTATCAACTAATTCTAGTTTATTTTCTCATCTTTTCTTTAACTTTTTTACTTTAAGCTATATTTTCAGTTAAATTTACCATACATAGCATCCTTCTTAAAAAAAAAAAAAATACTGTGATATTCAATCAATGTTTTTAAGTATTAAAAAAATTATGGTATTCGATCAAATATTATTATGATATTTTTTAGAGCATAATAAAAGTTGGTGGCATTTAATCAAGATTTTAAAAGATAAAAGAATTCAAAATTATATAAATTTCAACACGTACTTTGTTGATTAGATTATTATGAATTTTATTTGACTATTTTAATTTGTATGTATAAATATAATTCTTATAAAACAATTTTATTCAAATATGTGAAATTTTATATTTCCATTTACATTTTTTTTCTCAATGTCAAATATAACAGTGATCTGATTCTCTTGTCCAACTTCAATATATATATATATATATATTTTCTCATGATTTTTTTCAACATGATTTTAGTTGTTTTTAGTCAACGAGCTAAAAAATGCAACTATAAAAATTACATTAAAAATAACAACTAAGAAGTACAAAAATGAAGAAAAAATATCATCTAATTATTTTAGTTTTTATTTCAAAAGTAAAACCTGTTCTAAATTTATCAAATTAGTTTTTTTTTTCTAGTTGTTAAAAGAAAAGTGAAAGGATTAGAGTGTTTAAATGCGGATGTTAGACTTCCTTTATTTTATATCTGTGTAATAATAATTTAGGATTGTCAATAAATCCATCAAATAAGTGTTTACTTATAATTTTTGTAATTAATAAATAATGGACTGGAATAATCGGAGTATTGGAATATGTTACGGTACTAAAAATATCATATTACATATTTATGTGAAAATAATACACATAAATTAAAATTTACAAAGGAGAAGCAATGTAGTATAGATAAATTAAACTTTATAAAGGAGTAATCCTTTAAATGCATGGAGTCATACAACCCCTTACAAGTGAGGAGGGTACGAAGAGAAAAAGAGGGGAGTGCAAAAATGAGTTCCAGAATGTTCATTGGATATTGGGTCTAACAGTAAGGCCCAAACATGGACAATGGACACGCTTTACATGTGTGGCGAGAGAATGAAGAATTGTGAATCGGAAAGTGAGTTTGTAGCTGGCCACCGTGAGCGATGGGTGGAGCTCAGGCGTTGAAACGAATTCCCCGCATCAAGTTTCCGAACAGACGTCCCAACTCCGCCGCTTCTGGTCGGTACACACACTCTCTCTTCCCTTCAATTTTTCTTCTATTTCCACTTTCTCAGTATTTTATTCATTTCGTTGCCATTTTCAACCACAATCAACGAATAATCTAAGCCTAACATCGGAAAGAAGCCAAATACACAAGTTGATTAGGGTCAAGGGCATAGTAATATGTGTAAGTGAGAGCTACTCATCATCTCACAAACTGATTTTGTGAGCTTGAACTACTCCCACATTCAAATTACGAGAGTAACCTGTCCCCAAATTGTAGGGTGTATCGTTATCCTCTGATGCTATATTGTTTGTGCCGATTATTCTATACAAGCTCTATTGTTTGATTGTGCATAAGGATTCGTCGTTTACAAAACGGTTTTTCTATCCGCATCCCATCAACGATTCTAAGGCGTCTTGCTTGCTCTTCATGAAGTCTAGTGTTTGAAGTCCCAAAATTTTGAAGACTATTTACTTCTCGAATATTCAACATTAGGAAGGATTAGTATGCTTTATTTATTTATTTTTTCATAGTTTTTTATTTTATTTTCTGTTCAATCTAGGTTTACATTTTGTTGATTGTGTTGTGATTGATGAGAGAGTACAGAGTGGATTTATTGAAAATAATGTTTTTGGTAGAGTCTACTAGAGTTGTTTCTTGATATATGTAGCTAGCTGACCAATCCAATGGGGTATGTCTAAGTGGTTGTTGTTTTGGTGGATGTTTTGAAAATTGGAACAGCTGTTTGGTCGCGATTAAACTGTAGTCGAATTAGTTGTTGGTGTAAAAAGTTCTACATTGTTTCAACCGGTTAAAAGTCACGGTTGATACGACTTTTAAGAAGCTTATCATGTCTTCTAACCGTTGGTAACTGGATAGCAGTGTAAAACTTCTTTACACCTTCAATATACTTGGACTATTTACTATAAGTAAAATTTTACATTAACATATAAAGATCATATTACATGTTTTATGAGATGAAAATTTGTAATGAATAGTTAAACAATTTGAAAAATTGCTGCGAAATCCGTGATCGGTGCATACCTGGTTTTGAACTATTTCTTGTTCCACTGGTTCCGTTTGGGCCAGCGGATCTATTTTGAAAATTATGGCTGTGATTGGTAATGGTTGGATCCACTAGACGAGTAACTGAATTGTTTCCTCAATTATCTGTAGGTTGACTGTAAGTAATTTTACCAATTCTATTGAAAATTTTCATTGCAGGTTCTGCATCTCAGACTCAAGCTTCATCTTCAGCTAGTGATGGTAATTTATCATTCTTTTCAAGTTCAAATGCTTCCGCAACATTGGGAGGGAAGGCCTCTCTTCAGCCCAAAAGGACTCCAGTGTCTAAGGAAGAAATTGAAGCAATTTTGGTATGAAAGTCTCCTTAGTGCTAGGGTTTTCACCTTCTCTGATTACACTTATTACTTTTGCTCATAACAAATACATTATGGACTGACAAAGGGTTACTGGGTTAGGACCCTACTTACCGTTGCATGAGCTACTATTGAAATTTGCTACTAGTCAGGCTTCTTAAGAACTTCCTCCAGGAGAAGGCCAACCGTTGGATGTGCATGGTTCCCTCACTGGAACCTACACACCTGTATTTTCGTGGAGGAAGAACAGTTCTTTCTCCCAAAATATACGTGTTTTTCTTGTCTGCTTATTTTTTGTAAATACTAATCACCTTTGGATTTAGCCTGGCTAGTTATTGGCTTAATTGACTGATCACTACTTGATTACTGGGAATCAATTAGTTTTTCTTGCCCCTTGGTTTATTTCTGTTACTAATTTAAACTTGTGGACTTTTTGCAGTTGGGTGGCTGCTTCTAATCAAATGTGTTCTGGAAAACGCACCTGTATCTTGAACTTTTTTCTGTGACTCTGATTCATCAAACTTCTGACGATGATTCCTTTCTCCTTTTTGTTGTTCGAGTGTCCTGTCTACAGTTTACTCATTAATAATGGAAGGTGACCAGGTTTGAACTTTTGAAATTGAGAACCATGTTGTCTATGCTATTACTTCAATAACCAGCAAATTTACCTAGACAGAAGGTACCTCAGTTGCTTGTTATATCTTTATTAACTGTGTAATACGTTTAGTTAGTAAGGAAATGTGCAAAGAGAAGAAGAATGTATGTTATGAACCATATTCCATAGAGGCTATTGCTAGTTGCTGGTTGCCAAAATCCCCCAAAGGTTAGTCATTAGGATATGAGTGTACCTTATTTTGCGTTGAAAACCAAATGACCAATTACCAAAGCTGTCCCTGAACTCACATCCACAGGTACCCGTGTTGTTGCACATTGATCCATCACTGTTACATCTCATTATGCGGTAGTAAAACGAAAACCTGACTCAATGTAGGTCGACCTAATGCAGTTGGGCTGGGCCAGAAAAGCCCAAATTCAATTCCGGCCTAAAAAATGAAGTCCAGGCCCCGGTAAAGGCCCGTGCGCTAAGAGTACTGCATTTCGGCACATTATCCTTAAAGTGAGATAGAATCTCTGACCAAGCATGTTTGTAAGCATGAACATGTCTTTGGGCAGAGTGTGCAGTTTTTTCTTTTTAATAGAGTGCAGTTTTAATAGAGTTTGTTAAATTTTAAAACATGTATTTATCTAAACATCAAGAAATAAGGGATAATCCGTGAGAAATTCAAGCAAAAAATTATGCTTCTAGGTTCGTTATTTAGAAATCGTTACCACCGCCAATATAGCACGAAAAGTTGGATTTATTATGACATTTAAATTTATGGCATTCCATTTTTTTAGAAGTAGCTCACAAATACCTTATTTGATCTCAAATATAAAACTTGTCTGTGAGAGAATGCCCGGGAGAAGATAAAGCGTGCCTATAATTGTCGACTAGAAGATCAACTATTAAAATTGTGATAGAACAAAAATATATTTGATAAATTGAAAATTAATCGTAATATTAATCTTTGATTTTTTTTATTAATATCTATCACTGTACTTATCACTTAAAAATAATTTTCTCATTTTAATGGAATCTAATCGTCAAATCTAATAGCATTACCAAGAACTTATGCAACAAAAGTATGCTACTTATTCTAAAAGTATATTTATTTCTATTTATACAATACTCTTGTAATGCTTCCATCCTATATAAATAATTTAATTTATATACATGTCACAAATTATTAATTTAGTTCTTATATAACAACTTTTTAAATTAGTTGTTATATGTCAAAATTATTAGTTTGGCCCCTCCATCATGACGTCTCATTTTTAATTTATTATTTCTGTTTATTTATTCTTAGATTGACCTTTACACGTGCAATCCATTTTAACGTTAATTTATGTAAAAACAAATAATGTGCTATATAAATTAACACTAAGAATTTACATCACTTTTATAAGCCAAATTAAGTGTGGAGTATATGTACGAAGGCTAAATTAATAATATGGGAATGTCGTAATGACATATATCACGTGAATAAGGTCAGCAAACATAGAGATTGCTTTAATAAATTTATATGTATAGAACTAAATTAAGAGTTTGCGACCGGTCTTTAAGACTAAATTCTACAATTAACCAAAAAAGTTATTTTTGATTTTTATAATTTGCATTTCAATTTGTTTTCTACATTAATTGTATTTTAACCAAGTTATTCTGAATTAATTTACGATAAATTCTGTAATTTAATAGAATATATTAATTATCTTCTTTTGCAATGACAGAAGATGCTGACTAACACATATTAATAATTAATGATCATGATACTTAGAGCTAATAACTTTTAAAACACTATATTATTTTCTAATCATAATTTTTTTAGTTTAAAAATAAAAAGAAAACCAGAGATTTTGTTTGTATTATCCTGGAGAGAGGAAAGTTACGAACGGAGTCCAGGTGTGAAGGATTGCGAGTGGGGAAAACTGATGGGCAAAATTGTCTTTTCGCTATAACCGCAACAGCAAACCGAAGCGCACTGTACGAAACAAACACCCGCGTCTTGGGCTTGGAGCCGCTTTCTGTTTCGATTTCCAGCGAGGAAAGTGTTCCATCCTCGAAAACCCTTCTCAGGTATATTACCCCAAACTCTATTCATACAAAATTTCACTTTCAATAATTTTGCTCTGCCACTTCAAACTTGTAAGCAGTAGCTGTCGTGCCACATGTTCTCTTCGTTTGACCATTTATTTAATTATTCTGAAGTTGAGTTTTTTCTTTCGATCTTCGCTCAGTCTGAAATATTAGGGTTGGTATATCAGCAACATGTGGTGATCTAGTTTAGTGGCTCTGAGTTGCTGCTTGATTCTTGGTTTGAGGTGTATTGTTATTGTTCTTTGTTTTCAGACGTTTCTGTTTCCGTATACAGCCAATCTATTTCCGATTGAGTTCCGCTGTTTAAGTTGATGAATGTGGGTGAGGACTTTTGTTGATCACGTGGAGCGTTTGTATAGGTGAAGTCTTTTCCTCACACTATTTAGATGATTTATGTGTGTCGCTGAACTTTTGTTATTGTACATTTCAGGGCTGGCACCCATCTCATATTCCTATTGTTTGCTGAAATGACCTTTGGCTGCATACTGAGCAAAAGTCAAAAACTGGTTAGCAACTTATGAATCAGTTAAGGAAGTGATGAATTTTGTGCCGATTTAACATCTTGGTGTGGTTACTATTTGAAGATAGACCTTCCTTTACTCTTATGACGCTGTCATCCTCAAAAGTAGGATTGCCCCTTTATTCTTGTTGAAGGTAATTTAATGGATGATGGTCCTCCGAAACTAAAAATCATCCCTGATCACTTTCAAGTTCCAACATCAAGCTTAGAATCCCCTGGGAGTAGAACATCATCTATTACAGAGCCTGGAACTGATCAATCTTCAAGGTATGGTTTCCTGGTTAAAAGTGAATAGAAGAAAGCAATAATAGAAACAGTTATTAAGAGACTTTCAATTTATTTGAAACAAGTCACTCAATCTAGCTTAGTTTAGGTCCTCACGTCATCAACGGACTCGAAGGAAATTAAGGACTGCTTTCATGTTGAACTTGTTTTCTCCTAGGCGACTGTCATGGGGTTCCATTACTGGAGGTCAGGAAAAGGTGTGATTTGAGAAGCTTTTATGCTTGTGCAAATTTTGTCATTGGTCAAGGTTATATTATATCCTTCCAACAAAAATTTATATTCTGTAGGTTGAGCTAACAGCTGCAGAAGTAGAATCACTTCGATCAGAACTTGCTGATATAGAGGAGAGGGAAGCTCACTTGAAAGCTCAGTGAGTGATGTGATCCTCAACTTTATAATATTAATGGTTTACCAATTAGCAGAATTCTTTAGGTCACAATTCTTTTATCCTCTAGGTGTACTGATCTCATTGATAGAAGCTGCACAGCAGAGAAGATGCTGGCATAAGTATTGAAGTCTTGATACGTGTGACTTTTTGGAATATTAACAATAAAATGTGGACATCCTTTTACTTAAGTTGTTATCCATTTCATTCCATACAAGTGATTCTTCCTGGTGTGCTAGACACAGCTACTCTTTATTGTTATTTGTAGTTGAAATTGCTGCATTGAGAAATCAGAGAAATTAACTGTTTAATACCTACCTACCTATTCCTCCCCCTTTCTGTGGGGAATTCTTGATTGGTTTAGGAGAGTTGAGGTTCTGCCTTTCTTATATAATGATTTATTAAATTAAATTTTGTTTAACAATTAACACAGGTTGGAACATATTGATGAAGTTTTGCGGTCGGCTCGTTTATCTGGATATTTATCCATTCGAACTGTAATAACTGTCTGCCCTACACCAGTTTATGTTTCTTTAGTTTGAGCTTCATTATTTATTTCACATAACAAGCTCAACTCATTTGCTTTTGCACTTTTTTATAAAGAGATGGGCAGCACTACCAGGAGAACCTGCACCTATAGACGACACTGAAGTAGATGATCGGCTTCCGCGTTTTGTCGTTCTCCACGGAGCATGTATATTTTTATATCTGATGTGTACAGGTAATGCAGTGAGCCATGTTCCTTCCTACTAATTGTAGCTCTCATTTTTAAGAACTACTTTGCTTTAATATTAACGTAGTTAAATCTGAGCAGGTAAATCTCTGCTCTTTGTTTCATATTCTTCTCCTGCACCTCTCTATTTTTCGAATATATACAGAAATGTCAATTCATTTGCTGATGTTTTATTCTTTTTGAATATTCATGTTTGCTCCAAAAAGATTTATGCTAGTGCTAGAATGCATGAAAGTGAATCAGCGGTAGGATATAGAATCTATAGATAAAGGCAATTTTCTGTTTGTCATTGTATTTGTTATTGTACTTGATATTAGTCACATGAATTTGCTGACATAAATATGATGCAGGAATTCAACTGTTTTAGTCAGGATAACTGTTTTGAATTGACTGGTTTTAGGAATTGGTATCTCATGACAAAAGTGATGGAATTGGTTGTCATTGGACAGTACCTCTTCCCTACTTTTTTGAAGTTTGTTATTGACCTTTTTTTTTTTCTTTCAAATCAGAAGCTCCTATTGAGGCTTCATCAACTCTCCAAAAGCTTGAGCTATTGGAAGCTCCAGGAATTCTCTATCAATATTTAAAAAATTCCCTTTTACGTCAAAGGACGGACAAGCCAAAGGCCACCCTAATTTAAATAGAGTAATATGAGCAGCAGGGAATTTACTCTTAGCTTTCTCAAGGAGACCCTTATGTCATGCTTAGAACTAGCTCTCCCATATGCTTAATCTACTTTGAAAAGGCCTAAATTTGTTTCGAATAAATCTTTGAAAAAGAACAATTGCACTTGGTTAGCTTAATCAAACATACATTATTCTGAAGCTTTTAATTGATTGACTTTCATTTACCTGTACATGCTTTCTGATGAAAGGGAAAAATTGCAGATCTAAGCCCCCAGGACTCAACCCTTCTATCTGATATCACTGAAGTTGGGAGTTTACCATGTTTTAAGCAAGAAGATGATGAAATTCAATATGCCTTTTATATTTTAACTCGTCATGGATTGCGATATGAATGCTCAAGCAATTCGAAGATCCAGGTGTGTCCACGTTAAGATAATTTGATTCTTAGTAGCAGTTATTATATTTCAGTTTTAGTCTCTGAACTGATGTTAAGCAATTTTCATCCTTGATATATAATTTTGATCAATTTCTGAAGACAGTATTCAGTCACATGTCACCATGTCAATGATGTAGTTTGCCTCCAATTGTCTTCTTTCAGGTGGACTCTTGGTTATCAGCTTTACAAAGCGAATGCAAATTAGAACGTGATACATTTTGTGAAGCTGACTGCAAACTGGAATCTGATACTTCAGTTCTCAATGGTTCGATTGAGATGTAATATAAGTACACCTTCTTTGTTGAGTTTAAGTGGCTTTGTACATCTTGGCTACTTTGTAAATGACGATGATATCTTGAAAGTAACTTAATAAAAACAAGTGATTTATTTATTTGTCACTTTTGGCTCAAACCAGGACTTCAACTATCCATTAGGTTTAAACCTTGCAATTTTAATGACCTTTCTATGTGTAGGTAAACTAGAGTTGGTACATATTTAATAAGTGAACTATTTATTAATTATTATTATTATTAATATTATTTCTTTTTCATTAGTTATTATTATACATTATTTTGATGAAAAAAAACAAAAAAATAGATTTACAGGTAGTTAGTTAGTTGATTATGACGGGCTATCACATTTTTTGTCCTAACATATGCCGTATTGAAGAAACAATTCCACGTTTGTGTGGAGAATCTTGAGAGAAGTTGATGGAGAGGGTTCCACAGTTTGTCCTCAATTCTCCATGTCCGTTTCACCGAACCAAACTAAGTGAGTCACTTTTAGGCTCTTAAAACTACGATACTCGACATTTAAAAAGGGGTGCAACTTTAAATTCTTGGGCTGCAAAATGCAAAATCCATGGCCGATTCATTGTATTTGAAAGTTACCTTGTATATGATGCGAGTGAAGTCCGTTGTTACATTGAACCGTGCTTTCCCTTTTGGTGGGCTTATTATCCACAATAATTTTTTGTCACATTATCTAACATTATTAACCATAATCACCAAACTTAACTCTTTTTTCTTTCTTTATTTGCTACGGGGTTTGTTCTTTTTGTCCAAATGAAACAGTACCACGTAAAGTATTTGACAAAAGAGGAGGTTTCGTAATGATTTTCCAGCACACAAGAATCTATAAAGGAGCATTGTTCCCTCTCTTCTCACCCTTTAAACTAATCAATCTTTCATCAACCTCATTATTACTACATCATCCTTCTCTGTCTCATTAATAATCCTACCTCAACTCTCAATTTGGACTATTGTTTTGTAACATAAAATGCGGATATCCCCTGCAGTTAGAAAATAACTTTAGGATGAGCAGTTCAATCTCTCACCATCCATTTTTTAATTATTTTTTCTATTAATAATTTAACATATATTAGCGGTGCGCAGCTAAAAGTTAAAGTGTAGAATAGTAGGAAAAAATGCAGTATTCGAGAGATTCGGGTTGGTCTTGTTGAAAAAATAAAATAAAAATAAAAAGATTATGCAAGGATCTGATTCCCAGCACGTGGACTGAATTGGATGGGCACAGTAGTAAAGTTAGTTAACTAACCCCTCAAACCTAACCCAAGTCCTGACTACGTGCGCAGACACACACCACCCGTTTCCAATTTACACAATGACCCAAACATACCCAAAAGTTAAAAGAAAGAGAAAAGCAAGGACCAAATTGCAAAGGCAGGGGAAATAAAAGAAGCGAGAATCAGTGATCCTTCTTCACCGTCGCATACTTCTTCTGCTCTGCCACTGAGAACAATCTAGAAAGATGGCCTCACAGGTTTGCAAATCTGCTTCCAGAGCCGGCAGGTTCCTTCTCTCTGCTTCCAAGGCCTCTCGTTTTCACTCTCGTAACTACCTCCTTCATTCACTCATTATCATTTTTTTCCTTTTTATTTTTATTTAAACCTTTCGTATCCCCTAACGACATGATTCCGAGCTTTCTTTTTAGTTTCTTTTGTACAATTTGCGCCAACATCTGTTTTTATTCTTTGTGGGCTTTGGATTGGAAATATATGTGTATTTTGTTATGGTTTTCGATTGGATATGTGAATGAGTTGAATTTAGATTTTAGTATTTGGCTTATATGAAAAATGAATATTCGCGTTTACAGAAGGACGTGCGGTTGGAGGTGCTGCGGCTTTCTCATTGAGCAAGAAGCCTCATTTCACCTCTAATTATGGGAGGGGCGGTTCTGGAAGTGGATCCGCATCATCATGGCTTTCTGGAGCACTCGCTATTCCTGCTGCAGGTTTGGTGACCCATAACTATTCAAACAATACATTCACTTTTTGATTACTGTGTAGGTCGTGATCACAAAGTGAAAAACAGATACATATTATAATTGCTGCCAATGGCCATTTTTTATTCTACATATTACTGTCATTTGTATCATATATATTTGTCTAAAATGAGTAGATCTACTGTATGCAATTAATATAGATGTTAAGATCTAAGATGTACAGATACAAAATGTGAATCTGATTAAACAGACAATGCAATTATTCTGAAAATATATATAATACAATTGTGTGACATACATATCTAGTCATGTAATAGAATTTCATGAAATTATGATTAGATTTAACTAAAAAGATGATCATCTTCTTACTCAATATGCCCCCTATTTCTTATATGTAAAAGAAGATGACAATTGGGTGTCAAGATAATAAAAAATAGATGATGCCTTTGTATTGCAAAGGAGGAGGAGCCTCGTCCCTCGTTGCTTAACAGTAGCATTTGTGGCTTCGGGGCCTCTTCTACATCAATACCTTTTTAGTTGGGGATAAGTTAAGCTTTTGGATGTGATATAGACTTGATTAATTCCCTTAGCATCGCCTACATTGCAAAATATATCTGAACTTTAATCAAGTCTTTAAAGTTATAAATTTATCCGTATTCTTTTCAGTTTTAACCGACTTCGGTTGGATTTTGACACATTCATCTCTATCTCCACCGTGAATTGTAACTTTAACACTGTGACAGATTAATCAATTGGAAAAACTATGATAAACATGCACCATTTTTTATTCCGTTTGCCATGTGTATCAATTCTCCTAAAAAATTCGTTGATTACACATACTCTATATTATTTTAATATCCTAGTTTTTTTTTAAGACCTAGTGGTTAACTTTAAAGTTTGAACAAAGTTCTTAACGGTTTGCTTCTATGCTTTGAATTAGTCGATAGGATCTTAAAGTGGCGCAATATTACTGCGGGCTTCCTTTAACTAACTTCCTTTAACTAACTTTATTTTATTTGTTTTTTCTTTGTTGTGTCTTGAAGCTTACTTGTTCCAAGACCGGGAGGTGCACGCTGCTGAGGTACGCTTGACATTTCTTTAACTAATTCTCCTTTTCTTTTTCACTCATATCTTTGGTTGCGTGCTGTTCTCCCTGACACGATTATAACGTGGCTACTTTTTCTTACACAGCTGGAGCGCACTTTCATTGCCATCAAGCCTGATGGAGTGCAGAGAGGGCTGGTAAAGTAAAATTTCATTTCTTCCACTTCTGTATGATTTGTTTGTGAAACAATGTGAACAAGTAAGTGCAACTTTTTCCGCACGTGTCGCAATATGGTCCCCACTTTGAGAAATTATTATGAGTCTGGAAATACAGTCTCAACTAATCTTTACTTAATATCTATTAAAGTGTATATTCGTTAATTTAACTGTGTCACACACATATTAGTTGAAACGTGAACTCGTGATAATTTTGAACTACCTAATAATCTCTTCCACACTATCCTCTGTGAGCTTTGTTCAGGTTTTGCTCAACATTTTTTGTTTTCCTCCTTTTCAGATTTCTGAGATTATATCTCGTTTTGAGCGGAAGGGGTACAAGCTTGTGGGAATTAAAGTAGTGATTCCTTCAAAGGAATTTGCCAAACAGCACTATCACGATCTGAAAGAGAGACCCTTCTTCGATGGGCTGTGTGATTTCCTAAGCTCTGGCCCTGTTATTGCAATGGTTAGAAAATAGAAATGACTCAACCTCTGATAACAGGAATCAAACAAGTCAGTGCCCTTAATTCTTTTTATTCCCAAAAATTCATGTCACAGGTGTGGGAAGGACAGGGAGTTATTTCCTATGGCAGAAAGCTAATTGGAGCCACAGATCCTCAGAAATCAGAACCTGGAACAATTAGGGGTGATCTGGCTGTTGTTGTTGGAAGGTAACTAATTGTTCTGTAGATAAATGTGCTAGTTTTGTTTCTCTTTACATAATGCTTTCTACATTATTTGGTCATCACAAATTTGATTATAATTGTCCTGTGCTTACAGAAATATCATCCATGGGAGTGATGGTCCCGAGACTGCCAAGGATGAGATTAAGTTGTGGTTTAAGCCAGAGGAGTTGGTTAATTTCACTAGCAATGCAGAGAAGTGGGTTTATGGTGTCAATTGATTCTTTCCCTCATGCCTTGGGTTTTCTACAAGCTCAGTGAGTTTTTTTGGAATAAGTCATTTGTCAGCGGCTATACTGAACTCTAGAAGCCAATAAGTGCGATCGAGATTCGTAGCGATAATATATTTTAACAGGAATTGCATTATTTTATCAGTAGTGTGACATTAACTATGCCAATAATTCTGAATGAGTCAATTGGCTTTTATTGAAAAGACTGTTCATCTTATAATAGAAAACATGTATGAGACTTTAAATCATCCAATAGTATTAGGTCATGAATTTATAAATAATTTCTTTAAAAATCTATTAATAAGTTGTATTATTAATATGAAACACTATTTTTGAGAAAATGCTTTTAATTTCTTTAGTTTTTTTAAATATTATTCTGCTCAAAATAGGGAAATAAGTTTATATTTATGCTCAAAATATTTACTAATTTTATTAATGACTAATATTAAAAACATCTACATCTTTAGTGTAAGATTTTTGTATCTATCTTTACAAGGCTTTTCGCTGTAATAACCTTAAAGATCTATAGTATGCACGATGAGTTCTTGTAACAAAAACTCTAAGGATCTCTAAATTTCTGTTTATATTTTTACGCTCTTTAGAAAATATTTTTTATAATCTTACATCTTAAAAGTTAAATTATAAGGTCTTTAAGAGATTAATTAAAAGTTGTTTAAAAGCTCAAAGTGAGATTTATTATTGAAGTAAATTTTAGATGAAATTTATAAAGACTTGCATAATGAGATAAAAAAATGCAATATAAAATATCATAAGATTTTACTAAAGATGCTATAATTAATAATTTTTAAAGAAATCTTCTCTTCTAGAAATTCATTGTCACTTAAATCAACTACTTGATAAATTATCCTAATATGAAGGGTTGTAACAAATAAAAAGGCCTAAAAATTTATGAAATCTACTACGAAGTTATGAAAAAAAATTACCGACCGATACGGTAACACTAGTGTGATATGAATACGAGGTTCTCATACGTGATTAATCACTTTTTTTTATATATGAATTTTACTATATACCCCATAAGTAACATCAATAAATGACATGTATTGCAACTTAAAATCTAGCTTAAAATCCAGCTGATAAGTATTTTTTGGCTTATAATTTTTAATTAAAGGCTAGAAATTCTACCCATTCTTATTGAATTATGACTTAATCAAACTTCATCAATATCCAGTCAAGGACAAGGAGATGTATCAGATTCACGTATTATTCTAGATTAATATCTGATCGTGTTATACAATAAAAATAAAATTTCAAGGCGATTTTTCAAATAAAATTTTATATATGTTATCACTAATAAATCTATTTATATAATTGCAAGAGTTTTATGTGACAAATGTTTAAAGATATAAAATATTCAGCCCTTAAAATTAGGATAGTTTATGGATTATCACTTAATTCATTCTTCTAATTTGATCAAGTTATTAATTTTGACGATTTTTTTTTTAAATTAGGATTGATATATTTTGAAGACAGATTTAGATTATATTTCACATTATGTTGATAGATGCTTAATAATGTTTGAAAATCGTACTTTTTTTATGCAGTGGAAAAGTTAAAATCAAACAAATAACAATCGCAGTTTTAAAATAATTAGTGTTTAATTTTTTTAAATGAAATTGTGATTTTTCCTTGTTATAACAATTCAAAAAGCATTTTATTTTTTATTTCTGTAAAAGAAGTGTGAATAAAAAGAAAAAATTGCATTTACCTTTTCATTAGATTTTATTAAATAACACTCATATTTCTTCTAATTTTAGAATAATTTATAAAATAAAATTTACGCACTTGTTATTTTAAAATAAGTGCAATTTCTCTTTACATTTGAGAACCTTGGATTGCATACGAATATTTAATGATAAATAAAAAATTAAGTACTATATAATGGTGGAATCTGTTTAAATATGTATTTATACGAGACATGTAATATTATTGGAGATAAAAATATTTAAATTGTAAAAATGAAAAATTGTTACATAAATTATTATGAAATCATTGTATAAAAAACAGTTCTTTACAAAATTATATTCAAGGTCAAAATTGAACAACATTATTCACACATTATACATACAATACTTCAACATTTGATTAATTTAAATACAAATTAATTACTGAAATTAACTTCACAACTTATATTTTTATTATAAAAAGGTCTCTTAACACCTTCAAAGGTCAGAGTTTATTTTATATAATATAGTAAACAATTCATTAAATTTATAAATGGTTATCAATTCATTTGATCCAAGACCTTTTATTAGTTGTCCCAAAAGTCATAACAGAAATAATTAATTTTGAATGATTTACACTGTAAAATTAAATTTCTTACACACATAGAAATGAATCTCTTTCTGCAATTTATGTCCAAAAAAATAAAATCAAAGAAAAGTAATAGTAGATGTAATTGAGAAATTAAAAAATAGAAAGAAAAGGTTAAGATGGAGAGAATATATGGAAATGAGTAACTAACTAGCTAGTTAAGCGAGAAAAAAGTGTGTAGTGATCTGAAATGGTTGACCAATCAAAACTGTATTTGGTGTAATTAAGGTTAGAATTGAGAAGGTTGAAGAGAGAAGAGAGAAAAAAAGGGTCCATCTCTTTGTTGATCGAGGGATGGCAGAAAAAAGGTTCATCGTAGAAGTGGAGAAAGGCACTGAGGCCACAGAAGAAAGGCCATCCATTGGTCCTGTTTACCGTAGCGTTTTCTGCAATGATCCAATTCCTCCTCCCATTCAAGGTCTTGAGACATGCTGGGATATTTTTAGGTATACAACTTTTTTTTTCATGCCAATGTCCCCAATCATAACTGATTAATGTTATTATATTTAACTTAATTATGCATAATGTAACATATATACCAGTTCGGATTTGAATCTAGTGAAGAAGAACAGTATCTTGTGAAAAATTGAGGAACCAAAATTTGAATCTCTTAATAAAAAAGTGTCACATTAGTGTTGAAGTGACATTTGGAGGAGAATATTGGTGAAATATAACAGAATAAGTTAACACAACACAACACCAACCATGGCAATCGAATATGTTACACGTCCACACAATGTTCCTGTGTTTCAATTGATTGTTTTTAAGGTTAAAATGAAGATAGCATGGAAGGAAAAATAAACTGTAACATATAGTAATTTTGTTGGTTGTTAGAGGGGATGAGACTTACATTTATTAAGAGATTGTTGTTTCTAACTGTTTGTGTTTGTATAGGATGTCGGTCGAGAAATATCCTACAAAGCCAATGCTTGGTGTTCGAGAAATTGTGGATGGGAATGTAAGCTCTGTCTTTCTGTTTCACTTTTGTCATTGTTATTGTTTTTGTCTGTGTGAAAATGTGTTATCACTTTTGACACACTCTTTTGTAGGCTGGCAAGTACAACTGGCAAACTTACAAAGAGGTGTACGACATGGTGGTCAAGGTTGGAAATTCCATTCGTGCTTGTGGTTATGGGGAGGTAAGTCACATATGCTTATTTCCTTTCACCAAAAAATTAAACTGTTTTGCTGCAACTTGTTTTAGTATTTTAATGCTTTACTCCAATATTTTAGATCACCAGTGTTACTAACTTGTTATCTTATTCACTTATTTGGGATCAATATTTATGTGTTTGATAATTCTCTTTTATGTCTTAAATAGCTTGGTCTGGAAGTCTTTCAATATTTTATTATATGCAATTAAGTACCTTTTCACTATGCCTATTTTCAGGGAGTAAAATGTGGTATTTATGGTGCCAATAGCCCAAAATGGATTATGAGCATGCAGGTATAATTTATTTTGACTTTCTTTACTTCTATGTTGTCTTTTTCTCCACATAAATCTTCTTTCTACTGATACTCTAACGGAGAGATTTCTTTTGAATTTTTATTTTGATCTTTGTTTTGTTTTCTTCATTGCATACTTTTTATTGCATTGCTGATGTGATCAGTGATGTGGGTTTATTATGATTTAAATAAAGGATAACAAGCCAATTTTTTTTATTGAAACTTTGTTTTTCGGCTTTCATCTATTGAAGAATGACTTATGTTTATATTATTTAGTGTTCTAAACTACGAGGTGCCATTTATAGTGTTGCTAAACTAGCGTATATCTTCGCAATATTTTCTGACACATTGCAACATAATTTCAGGCCTGCAATGCTCATGGACTTTTCTGTGTTCCTTTATATGATAGCTTGGGTATGTGTCAGGCTTCTTTAACATGTTTCTTCACTATGGTGACGCATTGACTCATCCACCTACTGAATTTTGTTTTCATACTAGTACACAAGATTCAATATTGTGAAAGATCAATCATCTAAACAATTTAATTATTAGGTGGAGGAAGATGAATGGCTGTTTATGTATCCACAACTATTCACAGAACAGTGCTTTAGGGGAGAAGTGTTTATATTGAAAACAAATGTTCCATTGACCATTCTACACACATCAATAATCCATATTCATAGATTCTTTAGCCATGAACATTTCTCATCCTCTAGTATTTTTCAAATGTTAATTATAATGGGTTTTGACATTTGATGCACATGTATGACTAATTAGGTGCTGGGGCTGTTGAATTTATTATAAGCCATGCAGAGGTCTCAATTGCGTTTGTTGAAGAAAAGAAGATACCTGAGGTTAATGCGTATTGAAATTATCTATTATATTATTATTACGACGGATTAAGAATTGTGTAATATTACTAGCCAGCCTAATTTATATTTGTTGTTGAAACTTTTCAGCTGTTGAAGGCATTTCCAAATGCAGCAAACTATGTCAAGAGTGTGTTTTATTGATTCTCTACTTTCATTCTTAAAATATTCACATGTTTGGAAAGAAGTGATTACCTTTATTTATTAATTTTGTAGCAATTGTGAGCTTTGGAGATGTTACCCCTGAACAAAAGCAAGAAGTTGAAAACTTTGGGTTGACCATGTATTCATGGGATGACTTTTTGAAAGTGGTGCGTTATTCATTTGACGCATTATTAATCTTTCTCTTACTATTTAGCTGTAAATTTTAATTGAAATGTGCAAGAGTAATTGCAGATATTGCCAAGTAATTATAGAAGGAGTATCTAGTATTACTCTTAAAACTCAGTAAAAGATATTATATTCCTACGTCTGTCATTATTTTGCATTGAAAAAAATAGGAGTATTTTCTTGTAAATGTAAAATCCAGTTAAAAAAAATGTAGGAACACTTGCATAGGTAAAGGAAAGCAATGTTTTTAGGAACTATTATATATACTGATTGTATTTCTCAATCCTCAAGCAAATTTTTGATGTCTAGAGCAGGGTCATGATCAGACTTTTGATCTTCCTGTGAAAAAGAAAAGTGATGTATGTACAATAATGTATACCAGCGGAACTACTGGTGACCCTAAGGGGGTATTGATATCCAATGAAAGCATTATCACACTTTTAGCTGGGATTGAAAAAGTTCTGAAGAGTTGCAATGAGAAAGTAAGCTAGTGTTGGCCTTTTAATTTGACTTCTCTTAAAATGTTTTCATTTAAAAAGATGATGAATATTTTTACATATCCTTTCTTTGTCCTTCCTAATTGTCATCCATTTTTCTGCTTGCAGTTGACTGACAAAGATGTATACCTATCATACCTTCCTCTTGCACATATCTTTGATAGGGTCATTGAGGAGGCAATGATAATGCACGGTGCCTCAATAGGTTTCTGGCGTGGAGTGAGTATATGCCAAATATTTCATCACTGAATGAAGGCTTGATATGATTGTTGAGCTTTAGGTTTAACTTTATGCTGAGAAAAGTCAAACTTTGCCCTTGATAATATGTTAACACAATTTGTGCAATGGTTGCAGGATGTCAAATTATTAATAGAAGACATTGGGGAGCTAAAGCCAACGATTTTCGTTGCAGTTCCCCGTGTGCTTGATAGAGTATACAATGGTAAGTTTGTCCTGTTGTTGACAATTTAGTGATCCTTCTAAAATCATGTGTTGTTGATTTCACGAAGGACATACTTAGGACAAATTCTTCCTCCACCCCCATACCCTCTTCCTGCACCCCCATATAATTTTTTTATTCCACGACTGCCCTTCATCAAATTACATAAATACCCTCATTTTTTTTTGAAATTGTGAACCGGATGGAGGGTGCATCCGGTTCTCATTTTTTAAAAAAAATACAAACCGGACGACCTCATCCGGTTCTCAACCCAGCAGATCAAAAAATCCTCAAATTCGCCGTCGACAGCCCCCCAAATTCCAAATCAACTACTCTAATCATCAATATCACCTACTAATTGCTAATAAACATCACAAATTGGTTACCTAATGCTTCTATGAATGATTAATTGAAAGATTTTGAATAACGAACGGAAGATTTTTCGATCTGCTGGGTTGAGAACTGGATGAGGTCGTCCGGTTTGTATTTTTTAAAAAAATGAGAGCCGGATGCACCCCCCATCCGGTTCACAATTTCAAAAAACTGTAAACCGGATGGCCTGGTCATCCAGTTGGGAAGGGGATGGGTTTTATTAAGATAGGGGGGTATTTATGTAATTTCATGAAGGGTAACTATGGAATAAAAAAATTATATGGGGGTGCAGGAAGAGGGTATGGGGGTGGAGGAAGAATTTGTCTATACTTAGTTATTGGAGTAGTCTTTTTCGTTAATTCCCTTTTTCTCCTGTTAGTCTTTTTGAACAGCATTTTCTATCCTCACAAACAAAGAGTAATGTATGAAAAGAATTTCAATTTGATGTACAGGTTTGACACAGAAGATTTCTACAGGGGGCTTTATAAAACAGACAGTGTTCAATTTCGCCTACTCATAGTAAGTACTATGTTTTTGTATGCTATCTTGGTCAAAACATGACATATAAGATTATGATAACTAATCTTTTTTTTTCTGTTGTAGCGAGTTGTACAAGTCATAATATCATGATAAATATTCTTTTTTCTTTTTTAGCAAGTTGCATAACATAAGTAAAGGGAGAAATCATGACGAAGCATCTCCACTATTTGACAGAATTGTATTTAATAAGGTGGTGCAACATTATTTACCCCTTTCTTATGAACAACAAGTGTAACAAAATTGCTGACTAATATATTCTGTTTTGTAACTTGATCAGGTAAAGCAAGGTTTAGGAGGAAGAGTGCGTATTATTTTGTCAGGAGCAGCACCTCTATCTAAACATGTGGAAGGTTTTCTTCGGGTGGTGACTTGTGCTCATATCCTACAAGGATATGGTATGCTTTTCTTTGATTTCCACTGATCTTGTTCATGCCATACTATATTTTTCCGAATATTTTTTATAAAATAAAAAATTCATTTGGATGAAGAGGAAAGAACATACATGGAAATTGGAGGATTAGAGATCCTCTTTAATCAACAAATGGAGAATTAAATGTAATAATCAAAGGAGAAAACATTGTTCAATCCTCAAATCTAGAGTCTAAATTTCTCCAAGTAGAATTATCAATTGCAGTTACACCAAGTGATACAGTAAAGAGTAAGAGTACTCTTCTCACAAGGATCAGATATAACTAGCAACTTACAAACTTATAAGTTCTTATGTTTGAGTTTAATTTAGTTGAAAAAATAAACTCTATTAAAAGTGGTAAAGTTTCTAGCTGAATTAATCATCAACAAAATTGGTGTATAGTTTGTAATTGTAACTTATGAAAAAACATATATTGTTAATTCAAATATAGATCTAAACTTATGAATAAATGTGAAAGTTATTCTGAGGTCTCCCCGCTCCAATTTTGTGCATGTTTTCAAAGGAATTTTGTACTATAAATATGTACTTTAAGTACTGATGCATTTAGTCTTGTGTTTGCATGACTGCATGTGTTGTGAGACATGGACTTATTAATGCATTTCTGTTTTGGAAATTAAAATAGGTCTAACTGAAACCTGTGCGGGAACCTTTGTGTCATTACCAAACGAAAAGGACATGCTTGGTACAGTGGGGCCTCCTGTACCATTTGTGGATGTGTGCCTAGAATCTATTCCTGAGATGGGATATGATGCACTTGCAAGCACACCAAGAGGAGAAATATGTGTCAGGGGAAGTACTGTGTTCACAGGCTACTACAAACGTGAAGACCTAACCAAAGAGGTTATGATCAATGGATGGTTTCACACAGGTTCATTTGTCCCTTTTTCAATTTAAGTTCATCAATATTTGCTACTATATGAGTTGCATGGTCACCCTTTTATTCATGAATGATCTATTTAAACAGGGGATATAGGAGAGTGGCAACCTAATGGAGCCATGAAAATTATTGATAGGAAAAAAAATATCTTTAAGCTTTCACAAGGAGAATATGTTGCTGTTGAACACCTGGAGAATATTTATGTTCAAGCTTCTGTTGTTGATACTGTATGTCCTCTGAACACTTTTTTTTTGTTAAATTATTTGCCCTACAAAATGTTGAAAAACTGTTATTGTTGTAGCATCTGGATTTTGTGAATGATATCAAAAGGTTTAGTTTAGTGCAGATATAGAAATGAAAGTTTTAATTTCGGTTTCTTTTCATTGCATGTACAGAATCATATTGATATTAATTCTTTGCGGCTTTATTTCAGATATGGATTTATGGAAATAGTTTTGAGTCATACCTAATTGCTATTGTTAACCCCAACAAGCAAGCAATTGAACAATGGGCAGAAGAAAATTCTATAAATGCAGACTTTGATTCTCTCTGTGAAGATTCTAGAACAAAAACTTACGTAGTGGGAGAGCTTGTCAAGGTTGCAAAGGATAAGAAGGTTTATTGACATTTCTCTATTATTTATATTATACAATATATATTTTTAATTATAATTTGAAGTACAAATAGAATTTTTATTTTTGGTAACATGCAATATATGTTTTTAAAGCAAAAGATAATATCTAGATTTCGATCGATGTGTATTTGCTTTTTTTTTATTTTTTATTTTAACATGTTATATCAATGCAAATACTTATAATTGAATAGTTTGGATGCTACTTTGTGCTATTTATGTATTTGTTGGTACATACATTTGTTGGAGCTTTATATGATCCTAATTATTTGTTTTTGTCAGTTAAAAGGTTTTGAGTTTATTAAAGCTGTTCATCTTGACCCAGTTCCATTTGACATGGAACGTGGCCTTATGACTCCGACCTTTAAGAAGAAAAGACCTGAATTGCTTAAATACTATCAGGTAAAAATTGTCTTGGATTTGATTTAGTGTCATAGAACTTGAAATGGAATGCATGATGGTTTTCTTTTCTCCTTACTTTATTTTTATTATGTTTTTTAATCTCAGAACTAATACATTTAGGTCTTTGTTTTAGTATTGACTACAATTTTTTGTGCACAGACTACCATTGACAACATGTATAAAACACTGAATACGCCCAACAAATCCAGTGCCTAAGATATGCTTTGGGAGCCAAGGTGACAAAGACAATTTAGTTTATGCAAGTGATTGCACTTGTTTTCCCTTTTCGTGGTTGTGTAGATTATTATTCATATAGATTGCAAATAATATGCATGGATAGTTGCTCAATCATAAGGTGCAAAAATATGTCTTGATAGATAAATTTATATTTGAAACTGTTAAATTATTGTCTTGTTAACAATGCATAATAGTTATTGTTTTTTTCACCATGAAAAAATTCCATATTGAGCCCTATTATACAATATTGAGCAGATTTTAGTGATATACTAAAAAAATAAACAAATCAATGATTTTAATCATCCTTCTGAGCTTATGTAATGTTGATCAACTTCTAGTGTGAACATTATCTAATTTAATAGTACGACTTTTAGCATCAATAACATGAATGAATGTTGTTATGTATTATTATTAAAGTATATTTAAAATATTCAAGTGGCATCTAATTTAATAGTGTTCACAAATTTTAAACAAAATTACATACTGTACATATATAGTTGATTGTGTAAGAAGGGGAATCTACTTCAGTTGATTGGACATGGTATTTAAATTGTTATAAATTTTCACACATGCGTTATTTCCACTAAAAATAAATTATATATTTTTATTTTTGTTTTATTAATCTTAAATTTGATTTGAAAATTTTTACTCTTTTTAGTTAGAGATTGTTAGGCTTGTACCAGCCCCCAACCAGTTAGCTCAAAGTTGCTAACCTTTATGTCCATACTACTTATAATTTGGGTTGGCTCTTGGTTACAGTGATAAACTGATCGATTCCTCTAAGAATTATGGCTTTCTTCATTTTCAATATCTTCTAATTTCTTGTTGATTTGTGTTTATTTGTACATACTATCTTGTTTTTTTGGTTCATTGTTGATTTGTGTCCGATACTAATAAGATCCAACTTTAGGGTTCATCCTGTGTAAAAAATATACATAAAAACATTAGAACTAGCAATTTAATTATCCATTGAATACAATTAAAAACTATTAAATCTAGATACAACCAACTGTATTCTGAAGTTAAATTTTCATCAAATGTTAAAAATGGTCGAAGTGTCCTCTACTGTACATATAGACGGTTTAGTCGCTTAACCTTGTGTTTCCTATTTTCGTGGAAACCGCAATTCTCCTACTTGATGTCTGTAAATTCCATTAGATTCAATTGAATTTTTTGTTGATTCGACCCACAAGTGCTGCAGCAAAATAAGTTCATTAAAGACTGAAACAAAAATACAACTGTGGACTACCACTACAAGGGTATACAAATGTTGCGCTTAGAGTCACAAGTATCCCACATTATTGCTAATAATTTGGCAAAATTTAATTTAGAAGGATTGGCAAAAAGGACTTGTATATAAATGCACTTTGAAAACCTTTCTATCAGTAAATTCTTCTTAAAATCAATTTGATAATAATTTCAGAGTGAAATATTTATTTTAGTAAAATTCAACTGATTTTCCCGATTACATAATCTTCAAGTGATTTTAAATTACTTTCAACAAAAATAATAATTTTTCGTCATTATATAAATAAATTAGACCAATTACGACAGCGGTATATACCACACATTAAGTATAACACCTTGAATAACTTTTAACTAGACATAAATTATTTAAGACACTGTTTACATCTATCAAAATTAACATACACACACAAATATTTACTATTTTAATTACCATCTTATTGTTGTTCATTTCTACAAAATTTTAACACAGAATCATGAAAATGTGTAATTTCAGTTCAACAGTAAAATTATAAAAAACACATTCTATAAAAAAACGATTGAGTTATTGAAAATGATATGCTTAGTATGACTTACAATAGTATCGTTTGATCCCTTCCAACCATTCACCGCCTGTCGTCGGTCTGGTTGCTTAATAAAATCATAGAATTTTACAGATGACGGGTATCATCAGTCTTGTCGAAACACAACGATATACTTGTGAATTGTGATTGGCTGAGTACGATGAAAAAACAAGATTTAGTCCCAATTTCTCTGTACAGTGTTCCTTCTCATCAAGCTAACTTCCCACAGTATGGTACTTCTCCTATCCGATACCTAGGAACAATGCACACTGAGAGAACACGTTGCTTCTACATATTTAAATGAGAAATCAAACACAAACACGAGCAAGACACTTTAAAAGTGTCCACCCTTCAGATATAGCATAATTAATACAAACCATCACAAAGTGTCATGGAGTGATCTAGTGCTAAAGTGCGTAGTAAATGATCCATCTAATGCAACACCATCCTGATGACTACACTCTTCTATACTTCGGAACCTGCAAAAGCTACAAAGTAGAAGCAATCCTTCACAAAATCCCATGTGTCCACTTCTGCACACCAATAAAAAAGGCACGTGTCAGCCAAAAACACAAAAATATCACTAAACCTTTCGTAATCCACATTGCATATCTACATGTAAGCCACGGTAAGTTGGAACCAAGGCTCACCATCACATTCGATTTCTCTATCAGAAACATGATTCCGCTTTGACAATGTGCATTCGAATTAAGAACAATTGAATTACATCGGACTTGGGCTATTAATCCTCTCTGCTCATATCACATGACCTTGCCTGCAAAGCAACAAAAATGCGCATACACAGCATAAACAGGAGGATGATAACATAATTTAAAATAAAATCAAAGCAAGTAATATTATAAAAATTGGCAACGATTAAGAAAAAACAAGAAAAATGAACTCAAATTACCAATGGCATTAGCGCAAACAATTATATAGAAGGAGATTTATCCATTCAGTCCAATTGTTTCTCAAATATTGAATTGCTACTCTCACTACTAGATGCAAGAGGCAAAGACGCAAACTGCAATGCAAGTAACTCATCCCTGCTATACTTTATTCTTTGATCTATGGAGAAATAAAAGAAAAAAAGAATCAAATTAGATAGTCATATAAAGCTAGAAACTCAAAGATTAGACGGTAAATAGAAATTACCTGCAAGATACGGAAATACCGGAACTTGATCTTTCTTCTTAGCAATTTGCACAGTCCTAGAAGTCGCTCGAGATGGAGAGGAATGAGTAGGACCATTTTGATTAAAAGGATATACAGTACAAAGTTCATGTCTGACTTCAACTTGTGGATGATGTCTACAGAATGACAGGATAGTGTCTTCAGTTAAGAGCCAACAACCTCTGAGGTCAAGCAGTTTCAGAGTTTCAGGAGCCTTAAATATATCAATCCCATAATTTGTCAATACCGCATCACAAACACTAAGACTTGTCAATTTAGGAATCGACGATAAATAGTGAAGTGAGACGTCTGCAAGTGAAGCACTTTTAAGTGATAAATATCTCAGTTCCAGGAAGCTTGACAGGGGGTATAAAGCTTCATCCCTAACTTGCGTATGCTCCAAATTCAACCTTTCTAATTTAAGATTTTGCAAAGCCATCAGGGAGAGTGGGGAGTCCACATCAATCCTTCCTTGTTGTAGAAAACCTAAGTCGTAAATACAGATAGTAAGCTGAAAGACAAAATTTCAAAACTAGAAGCAGAAAATGGAGATATAAACAAAATGAGAGATGCAATAATACAAACAAAATGTAGACATTTCAAACAGTAAAATGGACAAATACACAAGAAAATCACAAATTGCTAAATTGAAATGATCCACTCTAGCATTTCATTAAATGCTTAATCAGTAAAAATGAAGTCTTGGAAACAATGTGAACAATTATTTAAGCCATTTGCAAAGATAGGAAATTAAGAACATTTTCTATTTGAGAAATTAAGGGCAATGTCAGTTTAAGGAAAAATTTTGCTTTCAGTTCTGTCTTGGCATAAATAATTACAAAAATGTCAAATTACTTTCATTCTATTTCCTGTTTTAAAATTTTTGTTTAGGAAATTACGAAGACGAAATTGTTTATTTTCACTGTTTATTTTTAAAATCTCCAAAAACAAGAAATATGGTGAAAATAAAGTCACATTACAGTCCAATAAATATCCCAGCCTCAGTACGACACTGGAATTAGAATATAGAGTACAAAGCATTCAGCATAATTCAACCACTTAATTTTCTTAATATGGAATGCATCTTGTTGCAATGTAGTTTCTTAGGGAGCATTTGGTTTAAAAAATGTTTTTTTTTTTCTATTTTCACTTTAATTACGAAAATGGAACCGTATTTTCAACTTGTATCCTGTTTCCAAAGGTTTGTATAGAAATTTGTGAAAAAACTTTTATTGGTTTTTTGTTTACACTGCTTCCTTCACAAACTTCTGAAACTAGAAAATAAAATGAAAAAAAGTGGCATTTTTGTGATTAAAATTGAAAACAAAACATATTCTCAAACAAATGGCTCCTTAATAATATCAACCCTTGATTTCTAGGACAGAAAATAGCTATATCTAGTGTGCACCAACAAAAGACACATGATTCTACAAGGTAACTTGATTAAAAGATAAAATATTGGAAATTGTGCAGTTGTCCCACACATTTTGATGAAGACCAAACAGGATATATTGAATATCTGGCATAATTAAAGATAAGATTTACTCTTAGTAGGGTTTCAAATCAACTTCAGGATCAGCAAATAAATAAACGTTAATACAAAACATACTAAAGCAGAAGAAAGAACATTCAGCCTCATATGTGAATAGCTACATACTGCAAGCACAAACAAATGATAAATACATTAAGAAAGACAGGTTATTCTTGCAAAGAAGTTTCCTGGTAAGGAGCAGCCCAATGGTAAAGTAAAAGGGATCAACCAATAAGCTGCAAAAATGGTAGGATTTAACCAGAGTAGAACCTATAGCTGCCACCACAGGTAATGTACACAACTTTATAAATCATAATAGTAACAACTATGTCAACCAATCAAATACCTTTAATGTTTGTATTGCTCAGGTCAACATCCTTTAACGAAGGCATCATACTTATAAATGAGATGGCAGTGTCATCCACTAGTGTCTCTGATAATGATAGAATTTCAAGATTGGGAACATGTCCAACTAAAATCCCTAATCCAGCAGAACTAACCCTAGTACCACTAAGGTTCAGACTTTTCAAGTTACCACCAACACATGCAACCATCTCAACTGAATCGTCCCCCATCATGCATGAGCTGAGATTGAGATGTTCTATTACTTTCATTTTACTTAAGAAGAAGAATTTATGCAGGCTGGTATGGGCTACATCCAAAAAGGATACGAGATTTGTATTTGCATACACGAAGGCTTCAGCTTCCTTCAGGAATGTAGCCCCAGAGAAAATAAGTTTTGCCAAAGGAGAGTTATCATCTTCAAGTATAGAATCAATAGTACAGTTACTCATGTCCAGGCATTCAAGAGATGATAATGTAGGCAATTTTGTGACACTGGTCCAAGCAAGATTGAGATAGGTCAACTTTGGGAACGTATTCAGAACAGCAGCACCTTTATTTGATATTAGACTACCCCATAGATCAATATATTGTAGCCTTTTCAGTACCTAGGAGGAGGGTGAAGTGAAACAGTAAAGGTCATAAAGAAATATATACACATATATATAAGAACATTTTTACAACTTGTGAACAGAACACACACTCAAGCAAACACCATAGTGCGTACACACATAAACACATGAACATTCCAAAAACGCAATACATTGGGCCCCAAACCGAAACAAATAATAATGTCTAATAGGGAATTCAAGCAAGTCATTCGGAAAAAAGCCTGTTCCAAGCATCTGACATCAAACAAAATGCTGCATGCAGCAGTCCATTACAGCCCAAAGCCAGATCATGGAAAAACAGTGCTAAATTGAACACCAATTAAATACAAAACCATAACATAACTAATCAGCACCGATAGAAAGCAATAAATAACGATTTTGGCAACATGTTATTATTACTGATTTAGAAGCAGAACAAGACCAACGGTATAAACAAAAATAATCTTACAAATAAGAATCAACGATGAAGCAAACAATGTCTCACTATATGTATAAACCCAATAAGAAAAAGGTTTGGATCCATTAATAGTAGCGTCAGAATTGACACAATTACAGCATCCAACAAAATCCAACTCTTCCAGTGTGCCTAATTATGATGTTCATCTAGCAGCACAACGAATTCCATAAAAATTATACAATTACAAGGGGAAAAAAAAACCAATTACAACATAAATTGATGTAGTAAAATCACTGACTGGTATAGCACAGATAATCGAATACACTAGCACCAAAGGGAAAATGCAATACCTGTAACGAGGTTAACGACACGTCATCCACGGGCAAGCCACCTAAGTCTAGAAGAGACAACTTTTCAAGAGATGCAAGAAGCTTGACTCCTTTGGCAGTGACGCCAGTTTCTGAAATGCTTAACTTCTCCAGATTAGGAAGGGAGAGAAGATGGCTAATTCCAGCATCATTGACCTTGAAGCATCTAGACAGATCCAACTCCTGAAGACTAGTCATTCCTAAAACCAATTAAGCACCACTGAGCCAAGTCGTAAACAGTGACAGTAAGAATAAGTGTGAAGAATGAAGATAGATACGACACCTGTAATTGGCCAAAGAGCTGAAGTGGTGATTCGATGACAATCCGCGAGGTTCAAGTAGCGCAAGTGACGAAAGGCTCCCAAATACGCCATCCACTCCGCGTCCACGGTGCCGTTGTCTCTCACGTCAACCTCTTCGGCGCTGTGTTTGAAAACCCTGACATGGACGAAAATAATTAGAAACGCGAATGGAACGTGATCGTATTGAAAATGAGGGATGGAGAGAGTAAGAGTACTCGAGGAGGGAAGGGTAGAGGAGACGACGGGCGATGAGGCGGCGGAGGAGAGCGTCGGCGACAGGAGAAGGTAAGCGTTCGAGACTGCGCCTCTGCATCCGCCATTTTTGGACGCTTTCTCTGCTCTGACATGCTGCCTCTATGCAGAGTCCAACCAATTCGCTTTCGCTCTTCATCTTCCGTTCGCTCTCTCTTTCTCTGGTTTGTGAAATTTGGAGCCAGATACAAAACTATTGAAATGAAAGGAACCGAAACTAGGCCAGTCTGACTTTGATGTCGATTTGACCAGAACTAGAACGAGATCAGGATGTTGAAGACGAAGCTTCTTTCTTCTTCTTCTTCTTCTCTTCCCAGTTCCAAAAAAAAAAAAACTCTGTTGGGCCTCATCCTGCATTTGGACTGAACCAGTCTCGGTTTATGAGAGCCCATGTTTCCTTTTCAGCTGCAAAATTATTAGAAAGAAAATTAGCAATTGCATTCTGCACCCAATAATTTGAAACTGCAACTAAATTCCAAATTTACCTTTTGAAAGTTATATTTTCGATTCTACATTGGATTATAACACAAAAATTGAATTTCAAATTGTAAATACTATAATACATCATTTCATATTTTTTCATCTTTTTGTTATTTTTTTAAGTTGTTTAATACAAAATAAACTTCTTTTAGACAAACGTAAATTCTTAATGTAAAAATTCACATGAAGTAAGGACATAATTCGTTTGGTATAAAGAACATTAATATGTCATATTTTAATGATTAGAACTTGTCATACAATATATTTTTTTCAATATTAGAGCAATATTTAGAAAATAAAGTGGAAAAAAATAAACTTCCTTATTTGAGTCTACACCTATTCAAACTGCAAAAAAGAAGATTTATCTAAACTGTAGAGATCACTTTGTATATTTTTCAAAATTTTAATATTAAATATAGACTAAATACTTAATTCAAGAAAAAAAATTAAATATTCCATTTAAATTCATTGACAAGTACACGTTAGATCCTCATCTTCTTATGTGTGTTCCTTCCTCATGTCCTTGACGAACTAAATAAACATTTTTCAGATTTCAATCGTTTCGTAACTAATTTTATGATTGTTTTATTTTGAGTATTACACAAAAGCTTAGCTGTTATCTGCCGTGTCTGTCTCTGAAGCTCACATGGGCTTATAAAAAAGGATGGTCCCTTACATTTGCTTCAGATTAGAGCATCTTCTAAGAACAGAAAGAAGTTTCCTAGTTAATGAAACTTCGACTAGGTTTTCTATTAAATCCCAAGTTGTTATATTATGGTTATTGTATGTTACAAATTGATTTTCGGCTGTTCTTGTATTTTTCAAATTTCGATTTCTCTCCTTTTAAGTGTATATTTAATCTTGCATCAGATCAAGTCAACATGTATCCATAATTCACCGAACAAGCACTGAGAGGTTTTGACACAATTTTAGTTACAAGATCAATCATTATTTGAAAGTGTCTTTTTTTCCTCACAAGTGATTACTGATAAAGTCTATCCCCGGATTGCCTAAGGAATAACGAACCTTACTGTGAGGGTGATATGAGATAAGATGTGAGTGACTACCATTTTTCACACACAGGAGTTCTTCTTGGCCTCTCATTTTGAGGGTTGAGTGTGACTCTTACATTTAACATTACTGAGTAGTATGATCTAAGGTTAAGATTTAGAATCTCATAAAACAGTATTCGTTAGTTTTCGAGCATTCAGTTAAAAATCATAAACTTGAAGTAGCCAAATATGCAAGTTATAATTGCACAGCACAAGGACATAATATATATAACACAAACTGTTTCTCTGTAGAGAGTACAAAATGCTGCAAAGCTTACAACATCAAACACAGAAAAGACATCCAAAGCTCTTGAAAAATACAAGTGATGACTCTTCTCTCAAATATTGAGAAGTTCATTTTTTTTAAAACTTCTCAACAACCCTGTTTCGTTGTCTGTCTTGTATCACTCACACTGTATATAAGTTGTAAAGCGGAGAGAAAGAGGATGAGCTCTGCCCTTTTGTCTCTTCACTCCTTTCTGCTCCGGTCCTTCCATCTTATATAATCTACCTACTTTGATCTAACCTACTGAAATGAAAAATACACAAGAGAAGAAGAAGATTTGATACCAAAATAGTAAAAACGTAAAGACCCTCTCCTCACTGCACATTTGTATGGCTACACAGTCTTACACAACAAAGCAGTAAACCATTCCCATGTCACTTCAAACCAAATTCAACCCTCTCAGGCCAACACGTAGTTAGCCACAGAGACATCTGCTGGAGAAGTAGAATGGATGTAGACAAATTCAAGGCTTTTCCCCGCTGCTAGTGAGCTGAGCCATGATGGGAATGTGTAGGAATCACCAGACTTTGTGAGACCCCAGATTGGACCATAAAGCTTGGAGATTGAAAGATTGAGAGAGTTGAGACTCTTGTCAGATTTGTTCGTCACCACTGTTGAGTATCTGTAATAAGTTTTTCCATTGGCAACCCATGAGGTAGTCATTTTCTGTTCAATAGAAATTGGGCCTGACCACGAAGCTGAAAAAGAAATTCCCGTTAGATTTTTATCACTTAATTAAGCCATATACAATTTAGTGAAGACTAGCCAAACAGTACCTGGAGATGGAGTAGTCTTGGTATTGGGGGATGGTTGAGGCTTGGTAAAAACAGGCTTAAGAACGGGAACAGCTACAAGGAAGAAACTAAAGCTGATCACTACATTATCAACCCAAGAGTGTAAACAGAAAAGGACACAGAATAATGATGGCAATACCTGGAAGAAGCTGGTTATAGCCACCATGACCTCCATTGAGACGTGCTAGAATACCAATGAGAGGAGCATTGTTATAGGTTGCTGGCTCCGTCTGCTCATAGTTATCTCTTTGATCAGCAAAGTCATCATAGGCATCAGGTCCACCAACAAGAGCTCCAGTGAGTAGGTTGGGGTCACTCTTTTTGCTGCTAAACCAAGTACTATAACCTCCACGGCAGCTGACAAATGAAGGGTTAACCTTGATTGAAACAATGGATGAACCTCGGTGATGAACCCTTTGTGGGAAGTTGTTTCCATAGCCCACCATGTAACTAGTTGCTCTTGGGTTGTTCCCAAGAATGTAGTCCACCTAAAGATTACACATGTCAAGTATTGAGATCACACTGATATATTCAATTAATGAAACACTAAAGTTGAATTGAAAGTATCTCCATTTTATGTTTTAGTTCCTAATAAAACTTACTTTCTCGTATAGGAACTATGAAATGAAATGCAGAAGGTGAATTACCTGAGACTTTGCAAGGGAGAGAAGTTCAGCCGGGGCAACATTGCCTGAATTACATCTCAAGTTCCTACCAGATGAAGCAAGGTAGTCAGAATAGACAGTGGCTAAAAATGAAGCACTTGTGACAAACTGCATGTTGTTCCATCTCTGGCGGAAGATGAGGCCACCGGGAGTCTTCTGAACATTGCGAGAACCCTTTCCAAGGCATGAACACATGAAATATTCAGCATTCTGCAGATATCTCTCGAAAACTGGTGCATGATGGCCAGCTTTGCCCTGCATCAAGAACTGCAAGGAAAAAACAACGAAAAGTCTTAGCTAGCCACCAATCTCTGATTAAATACGCATTGCACTTTGATTATTAATTATGATAAGTTTAAGAACTATTGGTATTATTATTACCTTGGCAACCAATGTCTGAACCCCAGCATACTTAACATCCCAACCAAATTCAGTCATGGTCCAACCAGTTCCACCCATGGAATCACCATTCCTTCCAAGGTAATCCAAGTAATACTGATTGTTTGATGCTTGATACAACCAAGCAGCAGCCCAGAGCAATTCATCCTGCACCCACAATTACCAACACTCAATCAACTATTACTTTTGTTTGCTCCTATTTTTTACAATTGATTTTTTATTTTAACTTTAATTGAAGCCAGTAATTGCACGTGCAAGTTATTTTTCAAAATGTTTTAAAATTGTTCATATTTAATCCAGAGAACACAATTAAAACAGATAAACATACTTTGTAGCCACTGATTGATCGGTAATACTTCTGAGCAACCGTAATGCTGCTGTCATATTTGCCTCTGTATTTGTCAGCAAAATCGAACAACTGAAAACAAACCCAAAGACAGTGAGTTAAGGAGGTCCCCCTGAAAATTGGATGGAGCAAAGTCAATCCATTACCACAATTCTCATTCAATGAATGAATTAATTAACCTTACGCTAAGTTGGTGAAACATTTATTAAATCAACCTCTCGGTTATCCTAATTTATTAGACGCAACTAAAATAGCAGATACCAGAGGGGTCATCAGATTCAGATCTGTGACCAAAATAGCATAATTTGATATACTTAAGGGCCTTATTAAGATAAGAATTTCAGAAGCATCTTTCTCTCTTCATCACTCCAACTCTAATAAATGAAAATTAAATGCAACATGTTTTTCACCTATGAGGAACAGTCACAACAAACGAAAAGGGAAAGGAGAAGTTGGTGAAAGAGTAAAGTAAAAGGCAGCAGAAAATAGAGTTGCAATAAAACTAGTACTAGTAAAGTGGATTTATTTATTTTTATTTTAAGACCAAATAACATTAATTGCTGAACGGCCCGTGAATGTAAAGTAAATACATACCAAACAAGTAGCAAAGTGTTATTTGAGACAAAATAGCACCGACACTGTGAGCACGTGACATGGCATAATGGTAATATCGAATTTTCATTTTTGTGTGATGTGAAACCATTTTGAGGGGAAGGTTATGATCCTTGGGGGGTACACATGGGTAAGAGTGTCCCTTGGGCAACCCATCAGAGACCTGCCCACCCTTCTTTCTTGTCCATGTTCCCATTTGGACACAACAACCAAATTTATTTTTGGACCACAGTCTTTACTATTAATTCTCAATATGGTAACAAGTAACAAATAAAATCAAAATAAAGAGAGGATATTGCTAAAGAATGGGAATGCATTAAAAGGATCAGTAGCTGAATTGATAATATTATCAATAAACAAACTCTACTTTTTGTCGTAAAAATAGTCCATTCACACATATTATAAGAAAAAAGAAATTGCAGTGAACAATTGCTCAACAAAGGAATATTAAGGGTGACTAAAGAAAAAGTTGTGGCAAAAAAATTAACAATAATACAAAAAGCATTCTGGTGGGACATAAAAATTCTAGATACTATATTCATTCATAGCCTTTTTAGAAGGCAAGAATTGCGTGGCGTTCCGTAGAGTAAAATTAGGTCAGACTAAAATAATAATAATATTTAAAAAATAATAATAATACGTTTTCATATACTACTAAATCCACGCGTAGTTAATTTAATAGGTAGAGTAATTAGGATTTTAATTGTTTTCATATACTATTAAAACTACACGGAGTTAATTTAATAGGTAGAGTAATTAGGAAAATAAAGGATAGTGTTGGGATTTAATTTTTGTAACTTAATTTAATAGGTAGAGTAATTAGGAAAATAAAGGACAGTGCTGGGATTTAATTTTTGTAACTTTTTTATGCAAATGCAGCCCTAACCTAAGCGGCCCAATTAACGGCTCTGACAAAAAGAGTCATAAAAGTGTAACTGCCTATTAACTCCAACTGCTTCACTTCACTAACAAATGCTGTTCTCAAAACAACTCAAGCATCAGTGTTTTCTCTACATTATCACACAATAATAACTAAATAAAAATAAATAAAATTTATTTAGTAAAGCGTGTTACCTGGTATGCATGAGTGAGAAGTTCGTGAGAATAAGCAGGGTTAGAGCGTCGGAAAACGATGGATGCGGCAGCCATAGCGGCGGCGGTTTCTCCGGCGAGATCCGACCCAGGATTGCTCGGATCGATCTTGTAGGCGTGACGGTCAGTTGTCATGTCCTCTGGCCTTTGCCAGCAGTAATGGTCAGTGTTTCCGTCTCCCACCTAATCGTCAAAAAGCCATAACACCGACATTTTTTAATTATAATCTTGTGAAAAAAACATCATGGTAAATCAATTATTCCGTGATGTAACATTAAAATTCAACTCCTAATAAAACTTTTAAAGTAAAGAAAAAAGGAACCTTAAGAATTAAAATAATAAAAAATGATACCTCTCCGTAGAGAACATTGGGCTGAGGGTGTGCTTTGATGAAGTAGTCTGTGCCCCACTTAACTGCTTCCATGGCGTGGCCAAGCTCACCGCTAGCCTCCATTTGTTTGCCGTATTCAATTATGCTCCACGACATCATCGTAACGGTGAACGCCATGGGTAACCCAAACTTCACATTGTCCCCTGCATCATAGTACCCTCCAACTAGATCCACCTGCAAGTTCGCACCCACAATTGCAGAAACAATAAAAACCAGAACTTTCCAAGAAAAAATGAAAACCAAGATAAAGGGAATTAATTTTTTTATGTGTTGAAGTTACCCCGCTAGCTTTGCCGTCTTGCAAACCAGAATGTGCTCTCCATGTGACTCTCTGGTTGTGGGGAAGGTAGCCAGATCTCTGAGCTTCAAAGAAAAGAAGGCTCTTGCTGAGAGCTTGACCATAGTCATGGCCAGCAGAGGCAAAAGGAAGGGACAGAAGAAGGAGGAAAGGGAACATGCAGAAAAGCTTTTCCATGTGGGAGTGACACAGGAAATGGCAATGTGGGTGAGTGGAAGCAACTGAAACCTTGGATAATCCCACCAAGTTCGGAGGGAATCCTTGGGAAAAGAAAGAAGTTTCAGTAGAGAGAAAGAGAGGGAGTACGGGTATTGGAAAGTGGGGAGGTGAAGGGGCTATATATATTATGGAGGAGAGGGAAAAAGGAAGGTATCAAGAACCCAGAAATTGACAGTGATTCAATAAAAAAAATGTAATTTAATTACTATTAAGGTATTATTTTTATTGCCTTTTTTGGATTTTAAAGTGGCTGCAAATTGCAATGCAGAAGTTCCTGATGTGATGAGAAATGAGAATGGGACAATGGCATGTGGGCTTACAGAATGGAGGTCGGTGAGGTTTAAAAGTATCTGCTTCAAATAAAATTACTGCTATAAAATATGGACAAAAAATAGATAAACGTTTCATTTACTCAGGTTAATTTGGTGAGAATGGTTATTTGGTTAGTTGTGAACTGGAATCAGTTACTCCTCATTATCAGTGACTGTTTGTGTGAAAGTTGAAAGTTACAATGCCATTTTATAATGCTACACGCTTTCCAAATTTTAGGAACATTTCTACTTATATTATTTAGAGTAAATTGTTTTTTGATATATTTAAACAAAAGAAAAGTATATTTGTTTAATTTGAAATAAAATGCAATATAATGTTTTCAAATACAGAGTTGATAAAACTTTGAAGAAAAAACTGCAAGTGTCAGTATAGTTCATTAAAATATCTTATTGTGATAATGTTGTGCAATTAAAATATTGATTACAATTAAACATTTTTCTTAAAAGAATCTGTTTTATGGAAAAATATTGGAGTGATTAGAGGAGGCTGTCCATTTCTAAAGTCACACCCCAGTCTCAAAGTACACACAATAATACTTGCATTTAACAGAGCAGTTGAGCACGGCATCTTCAACCTACAAGCAAATTGGTATTAGTTATTTATTTTTGTTTTGGTGGAAAATGCAACCTCTATAGTATAAAAAACATGTTAACCCATGTAATGTAACTTCACAAAAGACATAACGGTTTGACTTACTGAGGGGAGATTTTATGGAATTTTTCTAATTTCAAGACAATTTTCTAGTCAAATTATTATTTACTTAAAACATTTACACAAAACGTTGTGGGATTAAAATACTGGCAAGCAATAATGAAAGACTCAAAAGAAATGTTTTATGGCGAGAAATTTAGAGTGATTAGAGGAAGTCTATTTCAAAGTCATATCACATGTTCACACCACATGTCTCATAGTACACAATAATACTTGCTAATAATCTAGCAATTGAGCACCCACAAAAATTTTGAATCCAACCAAACAAGTTCTAAGTGTTGGTAGAAAACACAACCACTGGTATACATGTCCACACGTGTAAGTTTACCCAGATTAAGGGGAGATGCAAAAATAACCGTGTCATCAATTAAATTTTCAATAGGTACATTCTTTTATAAATTTTAGGGTTTAGGTCATTCTTGATTATAAAATTAAGGGTTAGACTAGACCTTAATATTAAGTGAACATTAGTTTTGTACATAAAACTCTGGATATAATTTAATAATCGAAAAATTCCAGATCATTAGAAGATTTCAATTTCCAAATCCTTCTAAAATTCCGGTAACGTTTGTTGAATAAGGGTTATGGTTACTATAGTGAATAACACGAAGCTTTGTTTGACATAGTCGACGGGAAGAGCACATGAGTTACAAGTTACGTGGAGGGTGGGCATTGGTTTAGTTTCTGCAAAAGTTTCAACGATGTTTGACTGGTGACGATTTCCATTTCCCAGCGTTATTAACTTCTGGCCTGACAAGTTTGGTTTCAATGGAACTCCCATGTTCTTTCCGTTTGATTGTTCCTTCTTCCAAGCGTGGAAAAACAACACTTCCGTAATTTACGTGTCGTAACCCAAACCTCATACCATTTAATTATTCATTACTCCATTTTCTTAATTGTTTCTTCCCTCACTAATCTAATACTAAAAAAAACTCCTCTTCCTTATTCTTAATTAAATCCCTTATGTTTTGCATGGGTTGAGAGGGAGGAGCATCAAAGATAAGTTCTGACACATGCATATCATAGTTAATTTCCGTAATCTCATTGAATTTTTGAAAAAAGAAACGTGGTGGCATTGAGAGTCAAAATGTGACAATGTGTGTGGAGAAATGAGGGTAAGATGTAGAATTAATGAGAGGGTTGTGCACATGTAGGGTACTTGCATAGCAGAGCAACTAACAACGAAATTGAAGTAGTTGTTGCGGTGTAGTACAACCGAACCAACTATGAGAAGGGAATTATTGATACGCAACGCAATGGAGAAGAAGCTTCATCATGTTCATATGGCTTCTCGTTGCAGAGGAAACCTGTACCCAGGATTCGGATGCCCGACAACCCGACAATCCACACTTATGCCCATTTATTTTTCGTATCTCAACTTTCCACCGACAGTATCCCAAGTTAACATACGCTAACAAAATCAACAATAATTATGTTCCACACGAGTAACATTGTCTCATTTTTTTTCTTACTATATTCGGTAAAATTCATAGTATATCTTATAAAATTCTTATCCATGAAAGAACTGGGATTTAAACAAATTTAATGGCAGTGTCAGATGTTCCGAACAGGGCATTGTAATCACCACGGAGCTACACTATTATAGATGGGTCTATAAAAGTGTATCTATATAATAATGTTTTATAAATTTAGAAGTTAAATAACGACTTAATAGGCAGAGAGAATGGCTTCACCATCATCCTCAATTCAAAATTTTATGGTGGTACAACTTTTTCTTTTGAAAATACTTGGTCTGATCATAAATTAAGTAAATTAAGAAAACATGTTTTGGTCCAGTGGCTTGAAGGGTTACTACCTAGCAAACATACAAAATGGATTTTCTATCAAATCAATTTCAGTTTAAAAGAATAATTTACTTTAAACTTACTTTACCGTCCCTAGACGAGCTGAATCAGTAGGCACTCAGGTTGCTTTTCTTGACAAATGCGTATTTCCATATTGGAACAAGTTAACCAAAGTTGTTAGTAGTAATTTGATTCATAAATTAAAAAATGGAGAGGAAAAGTGTTGTTGTGGTCAAAACAAAACAAAACAAAAAAAAAGTTGTCCCAATGTCAGAGCGCTTTATTCTCAACCGCAATCAACGGCCTCCGCCGAAAATGATATAAAATCTCTCTTTCACATACTCTTTCTCTCTCTAACCTTTTTCCTCACTCTTTTTTTTTTATTACTACTACTTTTAAGAAAGTTTGAATTCACGTAAGAGAAAAGAATTGGACACGTCACAGTTAAGTCAAAGAGGCAAGTTTCCGGAATGACTGAGCACAGACACTTCCCACCTTTGAGTGGCCGTTGTTCAAGGCAACAAGTAAGACCATGCTTTTTTTTATCTGGATTTGATTTTATATTTTTTATAATCTTAAGAAAACTAATAACGTGATGAAGAGAGATATTACATATTTTTATGTAAAAAATAATTTCACACATGATATTACTATTGGTTGAAAGTGAAAGATAGTGCAATTGAGAGTGAAAGATAGTGCAATTACTGTTCATTCCGTACAACTAGCTTTTCCAATCAAGTTGTCCTACTGGTTTTAAGAATCATAATCACTTACTTTTGTTACTTGGTTATCCATCCTAAGTAACCTTATCAAACAAGGATTTACATTTGATCTTTTATGTGGCTGCACGTTGCTCGCATTAGTATGGTCAGTGAAAGTGAAACCAAAAACCAGAAAAAATATTTGAAACAACTTTAAACTTTAAAGGGTTCATACATAGTACTCTATGAGTTCGTGAACCGGAGAAAGAGATTCTTCCTTCTTTTGATTGTAGAAACTTCACTGCTGGTTCATACTCAAACATGGTGTCCCCAAATTAAGGCTTAGATTATTTCAATCTTTGCCTTTTGTTTGTTTAGTGCGTTAGGTTACCGTTTGGAAATTTTGACACTTCTTTGCACAAGACCAGACCAAACATATTTGTTTTTTTTTTTTTTTTTTTTTTTTTTCTTTTAAGTATAGCTGCATTCCACATACCCAAGCTGTTTTACATTGACTTCTTCTATATTGGGATCTTACAGAAATTAGAGATTATCAAAATTTCAAAATATCTAGATAAAAAGCCCAGGTTAAATCAAATGCGTTAACTTTGCTCTCCTTGAAAAAACTTCTCTTGAAATTTCTTTCAAATTAAATGTTGATTTTACATCTAGATTTACTTCAAAATATTAAATGACCACAAATCAGAATATTTGAAATACTACTCCTAGATTAGCCTTATCTTATATTTACGAGAGATTGGCTTAAAGAGTTTTGACTATGAAAACAACTTTTCCACATGAAGCAGAAGCAGAAAAAGTTAAGTAATGAAAAACTGTTATTCTTTTTGTTTTGACTCCATTAATTCGGTAAATTTGGTAATAAAATACATTTTTGAAGTTCCTGTTGACCCGTCTCTAAATTTGCATGGGTCATATTAGCAAATCAGTTACAAGATAGTTTATTCATCATAAAAAAAATCAATTTTCAAGTTCATAAGTTTATTGATCATAAAAGAAAATTTCAAGTTTCAAGATCAAGAACATTAATCCTTGATCGGATATAACTATGAAAGACTGTGCCATATTTATTTAGTTCTTCAATCATTTGTGGTTTTAGTATTATGAACCCGTGTGTGTAATTCTCAAATATGTTTGATATTCTATTAAGATAAGAATTTCAACTCAATGAGAAAGTAACTATTAATTTCATGATTTACATCCAGTGTTTGCAACATGTTTTTGAAAGTGACGAATTAACAAACTTTAGGATACGATTTCCGTATAAATATTGCTTTCATGATGTATATGAACTTATAATGGATGCTAGCCAGAATTTTCTATGTTGTGGACAGTTTGATAACATGAGTTAGAGTTTTATGCATCATAACTAAAACTTTTGAATCAACGTGCGTTGAATCATCATGTCCTTGTAATAGTTGTAGTTTTTAACTTGAAAGTCTTGAAAATAATATTTACAAGACAATGCGAGGGATTAGTTGGCAAGTGCATAGAAAAATGTGGTGAAAAACAGAGTTTATAGCTTCAGAGCATGCGAAGCTCGGACTCAGAATTCATAGAAGAGTAGGTGCATCTACATATATAGGTGAAAAGTGAATGTTCCATGTATAGAAAATTACTTTTACCTATCCAAAATCACTTGAAAAAATAAACACAATTAATCATCCAATTTTTGTTTAAAAAGATTAAATTCTTTTGAAGGTTCGCTATTCAATGATGTAAATAAATTTTTTTATGTGAAAAAATAAAAAGAGAAAGAATAATCAGATGGTGTGCCACCACCACTGAAGATGTATTGAAAAAATAGTCTAACCAAATTGTGTAGTCATTGCTACTCTGTCAATTTAGCTGTTTTTTTGGAAGGGCAAGTATTATGATTAATGTTTTAGAACTTATTTGTGATGGACTGGTGAAAGATGCTACCTCATGGAATCATTGGTTGGTCTGATAGATCAAATCACATAAATGCATACCATAAAAGCAACAACATATTAAATTTGTTCCTCGCATTATGTATTAGTAATACAACATTTAATTTATAGAGAATAGTAAGAGTAGAGAATTATCTTAATGGTTATTGTGTATTGAGTTGGAACATGAAAAGCAGAGGTAATATCCACTACAAGAATGATGTGGACTAGCTTTAATGAATCTGCTATTGAGGTTGTCATGTTTTAGAGCTAGTGCAATTGGGAGGTTTGCTACAATTTGGGTTTCCATAATGAAATACACAAAATGTTTGTTGTCTTTAAATGCTTTGCATTGCTTATTCCCAACTTGAGTTGCCATGGAAGACATTTAGAAACTTCTTTCTCTAGATTTTTGTTCCATGAATGAGGCTTATTCTGAATTTTGTTACTTGCTGTCTTAAATGGATTTGTTTTTACACACTACCCTCGTTTAAGGTGGTGTCTTACATTGGATGGATTGTGTTACCTTATAATGTATAATTTTTTTAGGTTTCTTTTGTAATGCAATTATCGTGCCTTGTATCAGATTTTTTTTAATTACCACATTCTTAAAACAACAAATAGAACGTTTTCACAATGCAATAATAATTTTTTAAAAGAAAAAACAATTAGTCTCAAATGAGCACACACTAAAACCGACACTAACCAAATAAAATAAGTATTAAAAAACTATTTTAATACTTTATTGACACAACAAATAAATATTAATTTAGTTCTTCTAAAAACTGATTAAATAGTCACTAATTATAAATAATATTTTAATTAACTCAATGTAACTAAGCCTACTAAGATAAAAAAATACTTTAAATTATAATTACTTAACATTAATAAGATCTATAATTAATAATATATAATTTTTCTTATCACTTGTACCGGACCCTACTCTATTGGCCTTCATGTTTTTAGAGTCTCTATATTTTTATGTTAGTGCCCATTTTTTATTTTTGAGTGTTAAGTGAACTTTTAGCTGTTTTGGTAGAGTGAAAAGGCATAAGTAGACTATAACTTTTTCAACTTTTATAAACTACCATCACAATTATTATCTTTATCTTATTTTGAGGCAACTAATTGCTTACATCAATTTCTATCATAAATTAATATAATTTGACTAATATCTAAATTTCATAAATGATTAACTACAGGGCTCTCTTATAACCATATATTTACCACTAGTACGTTTATTTATTGTACTAATCAAGACATTAACAAATAATTCAATAAAACAAAATCAAATTGAAATATAGCAAGAAAGAAAACATAAAATTAATGTAATAAAAGAAATTTATATAAAAAATGTAAAGAAGCAGGGGCCCAAGAAGATATAAGATGGATATGGAGAGAATGGCGATAGAAGTTGGGAGGTTTTATGAGGACAAGGGACCCATTTATCCTCTCACCTACCAAACAATGAAGTAACCTTCCTTCTCAATCTCCCCACACATTTTAAAAAGTTCTACCATTAATCCAAATTCTTCTTATTTTTCCTACAATTTTCTAATTCTTTTTCTTTAATTTTTTATCTTATAAATTCCCCTTATTTTTTACATTAATACAATTCATTTGAAGCTTATTATTTTTTGTTAGAATTTCTTAAAAGAGTTTTTAGATTAACTCTTGTTTGTAGTGAAGTTGACACTAATTCAATAAACTTTTTATATTTAACAGAAATTGAATACATTTTATAAAAGTTAGAGTACATGAAAGAGCGTCTGTTAAAAACCCTTTTGATGAATTCTAGTATCTTAGAAAATTAATTTCTAATAAAAATTTCAAATGAGAAAGACATTATTATTATATAGATAATGCTTCTTAGTTTGTTGTTTTAAACTTTGGATTCATATATTTTAAAATATATGAATTTGTATGTAATATCAAAGTTTATGTATAGAAAAAATATTGTAAATGATTTGTATATTCAAAATTGTGAGTAGCATACTCTATAATATATATTTTTAAATAGTTAATTGTGTTTTCGATATCAAACGTTGTTAATTAAATTTTTTTAAAAATTATTTAGTCTCTAAATATATAAAAAATAAGATTATTTAGTCATTAAATAGTATAAGTAAATGATTAAAATTTCACTGATTTTGTATCAAATTGATCTTTAATATTAAAGTGTTAGATAAAATTTCCTTATTATTTTTTTTCCTGTAAATACTAGATTGGTGATACTTTGTATTTTAGTGAGCTAGTCAGTCATTTTCTTTATCATTTTCGGTTTTAATTTATTTAAAATTATAAGTGAAACACGTTGAATAAGGAGCGAAATCAATGTGATTTAATATATTTCATCTAGAAAAACGTTTAAAAGAGAAGAAGATTAAGAATAAGTGTTAAACTAAATGCACTAGGAATAATAAATTTACAGTTTTTTGGTCCACTTACATCAAGTTGAATTAATTGAAGTTTTGTTTTTATTTTAAAATTTTCAATAAATTTCAACTGATCATAAAATGCCTGTTAAATATTGTTAACATTTTTCTTAATAAATTCATAAATAATTATGTTGATGGGTAGTTTTGTAATCTGTTAACTAAATCATAGATTGTTTGTAAAATTAAGTCCCTAGATTTTTGTTTATAAGGAACATTGTATTGCTAACACTATTATCATGTTAATAAATACTACGTTTATGGCCAGTTATGTGTTCTGCTAACATTATTCCTAAAATTTAAACACAAGTCTATATTCTATTTAATTAATTGAATTATATTTTCTCTATATTAATTATATAATAAATTATTGGTAAATTAATTTGGTAGATATTTATTATTTCAAGGTACATAGTACTGTATTTAGTACATATTAAGAAACAATTTTTTATACTTTTGTCCTTTGAAAGAAACTAAAATACAGTTCAGTTGACTATTTTCTCCCACGGGAATAATCAAACATGTCATGGGTTACAAATTTTCTCTTGTACAAATTTGTATTTTGATTGTGAGTACATATATAGTTGATGTATGAATGTCATACTTTCAGACAAGAAAAAGTAAAATAGTAAATAAAATTAATAAACTTATTAATAAATTGTTGTCGAATTTTGATTTAATTAAAATGTTGTATATTGGGTAACGCATTCAGTTTTTGTCTGTTTGGGTCATAGGGTATCTACATAAAATAAAAGTGCATACGTGTATGGTTCCACCTCTTAGATTAAATGGAATTTAGTTTTATTCTATTATTACTTTTTGGGTCTGAATAATGGACCAGTTACGTGCATATTGTTCCCTCCATTATTGTAAATGATGATAAGTTTATCTGTCGTTTCTTAATTTGTTTATTAGTATGATTATGATTTATGATTATTCACTTAATCATAGTACTTTGGTTGGAACATGCATGCCAATTGATCAAGTAATATATATTTTGTAAAGACAAAATCGATCGTAAAGTTTTTAACGTATAATATATATTTTAAAATGTGTGAAAATAAGTAAGAGATAAAAAATAATTATATATAGTAAAAAAATATAATCTTGTATTAAAACTGACTCAGAACCAATATCACACGTTATTTTGAAAGACAAAGTTGTGATTTAAAAGGAAATAAAATCTTATAAATTAATGGGAGTGAATCAAACAGACGTCAAAGCAAATCCCATTTTGGAAAAGAAGATGAAACAAATTAGCTGAGTGAATTCTAAATTTGGGTGGGGACCTTTGCTTTTGTACTTTTGTTAGCAAAAATGGTAGTGCATGCTTAGTAGATTTCTTAATTTAAATACCACTTTTCGCCTTCAGTGAATGATTCGTTATAATAATAATAATAATAAATTAATTATTATTATTATTATTAGATTTATTATTATTAGATGTATTAGATTTTACCAATCTTTCTTATCAATGAAATAAAAGTAATCAAAAAAATGTATTCTTTTTTTGTTGAAAGGAAAGTAATAACAACATATGAGGTAAAATGGAGCTTAAAGAACTTAACCTTCTACTACAGCTAATTATTGTAACATATTATATATTATGAGATATTTTGATAATTTTCTTACTTATAACCGTTTGATGCACTTCAGTTAGCCAACCAATGGACCATTAAACCACTATCTTAATCAGATTCATCACGCATTCAAACTTTATAACACTGTTATTAAGGATTATAAATTTTTTCTTTTATTGGTTTATTTATTGTTGTTGTTGTTAAATACATATATTTATTATTGTTATTATTATTATTATTATTATTGTTATTGTGTTATTGTGTTATTATTATTATTGTTGTTGTTAAATATGTATATTTATTATTATTATTATTATTGTTGTTATTAGATATATATATATTGATGGCCTTATTATTGCAACTTGTAATACTAGAAAATGATTTTGTTGAGAATTTTAATTAAAAACCTTAACTAACCAACAAGCAAAATACCTATATTAAAAAAATCAATCAAAAAAGTAAACAGATAATAAAACTACCACAAGGACAACCAAACAAAACAAAGAGAGAAAAAATTAAAGGAAAACTAAAATTCCTTAAAACTCATGCCTGAAACCAATGATACCAATTTTTTTTTTTTTTTTCTAGCAACCCTACCTTGAGTAATAGTGGATGATGAAATCAGTGAAAACAAGAATAAAAAAATATACTCCAACCATATATAAAATTTTATTTTTCATTAATTTCTCGTTTTTACCATCTCTTTTTTTTATTTATATTTCTTATATTTCTATCTTGTAAACCGAAGAAAGTGTCATTTTCACGCTTGCTCACTCCCTCACTTGCACTTAGGGTAAGTATAACTCAACCTAGCAAGTTAACTTTATCCAATTAAGGCTAATTTTGACATATTTAAATTTTGAAAATAAATCTAATATATTTTTTCATATGACTTAAGTTTTATTTTGGTATGTCCCAATTCAATTCAATTTGTAATCCAATACTTTACAAAATAATTTGTTTTTTAGTAAATTTTTATCAAGAATAAAGCCTTTTTGTTTAAATAGACAATATTTTATCTAGCATGATATTTTTATTTATATACATTGAAAAATTGACTTCAATTTAAATTGACCTTTATTTTATGATTTGATTGCGTAATGTTAGTTATAATATTTAAATACTGAAATTTCATTTAGTCGTATCCCGGTTTTTTTTTTTCATAATTTTGACTAAATTCAGTCTACCTTTAAATAAATGACCCTTAAAAATTTGCATTAAATAAATAAACGACACATATAATGAAAGAGATTGAACAAGCTAAGCTCATCATTTTGTTATTCTATTCACTCTTGCATTCCTTCAAGTGAAATCTCATTCTCTTTTCATAACCTTGTTATTTAAACTACTGAAGGATATTTTATTCCAATCTAAAATTTTTGTGATGGCACTTTGGATATAAAAATTAACTATGTTGGAAAAGAAATACTCGCAATATATTCACTCAAAACACTCAATGATGTTACTTATTACTTATAATGATGAATAATTCATTTCACTAAAAAAAAAGTTAAGTTATTTCTTCTTTTTCTACCATTATATTTTATTCTTTTGTATTTTAATAATTGCCACGTAAAGATAAACTGTTATTCTAATATAAAGTTAACCCTTGATTGGAGGCGTTTCATTATTTTTCCTTCCTTTTCTAACTTTTGGATATTTATGTTTTTAGTGTTATGTTGAGTTAGCCAAAAAATAATTAATTTAATTTATGATATTTTATAAGATTAATTGGATTTCTGTAAGATCACTTAATTGTTTATTACTTTTAATATTTAGGTATCAATTCCTTCAAAATGAAAATATTTAAGTATAAACACCATTGTCGTTGTATAAAGAAAAGTTAAATAAAGTGAGTGTACAGATTTATTAGTTATAATTAGATATATCCAATCTTAAAGTCATTGATAGAGTACATCATTTGACTTTATTTAGGATTGTCTAAAGGTGAAGAAATTAAACAGTAGGATTCTATTGGCTATTGAGAAAGAAACAAAGAGACTAAGTATTAAAATTTATCAACAACTATTAAAATTTTCAAATGTTGTTAGAATACTTTATTTTATAAAGTATTATAAAAATACATCAATTTTGTTAAGAAAATATAAGCTAAAGGCAATAAATAAATGGGTAAAAAGAATGGAATGATGGAAAAAGTGACTGTAGTAGGAAAAGTGAATCTGCAAAAGCCGACACCAAAATCCTAACGTCCAAAGGTCCCCACCAGCCCTAATAAAATTTTGGCTCCATCTTCTTCTCTTTTCTGCCATGCCCTGTATTTTCTCCATCTTTCTAAACTCTCATCAATTTACTACTACCATTTTTCTTCTGCAAAATCACTGATAAAAAGGTCGTACCCATTGTCCAATGAGCCCAATTTTATATTTTATATTGTTAAATACTCTTACAAATTAAAAATAACAATAAATAATATGAAATGATAAAAAAAATAATAACACTTAGTATGGACGTTTTTCTATATAAATAAATATAATAAGTTTGAATAAATAGTAATAAAAATATATATAAAACATGATTTAAAAAATACATGTTTTATGTGTCTTTTATTTTATTTTATAAATACAGTAATATGTAGATAAAAAATCAAGTATCAATAAAAATAATATATTATTCAAACAATGTCACGTGTTGTATTTATTTTTCTAATTAATAATAACTGTATTATATTTAAAAAAAACTTATAAATGATTTGTTAATCAATCTAATTAAGAATATGTTAATGTTCGAAAAATATATATTAGTTTTAATATTGTCAATATATATTCAATTTTATCATATTTATTTTAATTCGGTATTTATTGTGATTTTAATTTTACATTGAAAATTAAAATATTGTTTTATTAAAATTAAGAGCATCGTGATTCTAATAGTAATTATTCTCGTTTATTTTTAAGAACATATTTTCATTAATACAAAACTTAACATGAGTTATGAAGTTGAGATATTAAACCAATTCATACATCTTCTTATTTTGAATCATAAAAATGATAAATATTTTAAATCATCACAATGTTGCATATAGTGTTTTATGGTATAACAAAAAGTAGTTTCAAAAAAATAATTACTCTTTCTTACTCACTTAAAGGTCTTAGCAATTCTGGACTTTAACTTTCCTCAAACTAGACATTCAACAATTGATTTCTACGGATTTTTTTGGATCTTCTTTGATAAACTGAAAATCCAAAACATAATCTATTATTTCTCGATCCTTATATGAAACTAAATATATATATGTTTATTATATTTTCTTGTGAAACTTAGTAGTCGAAAAAATTGTACGTTTAAAATTAAAACTCAAACACCTATAACGACAATTTGTTGTCACAACTAATCTATAAATAATTTCAGCAGTTTTTATGAAAGAATCTAATATATAAAAAAATGTTACTTTTTTCCCGATTACTTAAGGTCATAACTTAGAAGGTTGTAGTAAGATCATAACTAAGAAGGTTGTAGTAATTCAGAGTGGGTCACTTGTCTTCAAATTAGACATTCAACATTGATTTTTACATGTTTTATAAATCTTTTTTGATAAATTGAAAATTCAAAAAATAAATAATTATTTCTCGATCTTTATGTAAAACTAATATCGTGTGCTTGTTATTTTTACTTGTAAAATTAAGTTGTTGAAGCACTTGTAAGTTTAAAATTAAAACTCAAACACATACAACAATAATTTTACAACTAATCTATAAGCAATTTTAGTTTTCACGAAACCAAACACATCAAAATCGACTCACATGTTATTTGTGAGTAACTTCAATCTAAGCTTTTCCTTTCTTCATCAAACAGCAAATGTCTTTATCAAACTGTTTGAACATAGATAGAGTTTTTTGTTATAATATTATTATTATGGAAACAAACCAAATCAGTAAAATATCAGAGAGATAATCAAGGGAGTATCAAAGAATATCGGTAGAATATCAAAAATAATCAAGAAAATATCAGAAAATATCAATAGAATATCAGAGAATATCAATAAAATATCAGAGAATATCAATAGAATATCAGAGAATACCAAAATCCAATATAATTTAAGAAAAATAGAGGTTTTTAAATTAGCTAACAATGAAACTCAACAAAATAATGATATGACCATGTGCAATCACTTGTGCCTGAAACATATCTTATCATCAACGACCTAGGAACTCAACCACATAAACACTACACAAGCTATGAATCTATAAACAAGGTGAATCAAACATGTAATTTATCATAACAAAAGCAAAATCAAAACTAACATAAGACCGCCTAGAAAACTGAGTTCCCAAACCTAACGTGATTCCCTTCGATCATGTTGCAAATCAAACCCAAGCACCTAAAACGAAGTAAGTATGCCTTAAATAGAGAATCAAGCAACCCCTACGTCGTGCCACCAAAACAAAGGCCACGTTTTAAAGGAAGGGATTTCACTGATTTTAGTGAATTTATAGCATGACAATTTGGACGTGGTCCTAGTTAAATGTAGGAAATTTAAATACACATTTCTTAATGGTATTATCTTTATATTTTTTTTTCTATTAATGATTCGTTTATTAAATAATATCATTGATTAATGAAATGAAGAACTACCAGATAGTTTTTTTTTGGTGAAATATAAAAAAATTATAAACAGATACTACTGACATTCATAATAATACCTTGTCATGTCTTAAAAAAACGATGGAACAATATAACACAGTTTTTTAAAACTGTTTCTTAATCCTTCTTTGATTAGTAATTGTGATAATGAATTATGTGTAGAGAGGAGGGGTTAAGATGGTGATTAGATTGTAAGAGAAAATAAACAAGAGGAGGAGAATAGAATACGATAAGAATGTGTCATTATGTACGTTTTGCTGGAAAATCGTGGCCGTCCGCTGATCCGCAATTAACGTTAAAAGGGTGGGGCTGATGGAGGCGAGTGTGATCGCGATCAACGGTGATTTGGTGGCCGCGATTTGAGGGGACATGATAATCGTGTCCCAATCATGTGAGTGCTCGTGCTTTCCTTCCAATGTGGGGTGGGACCCACCACGTGATGGTTGTGTTATCATGCGACCTCACTTCCTGGCTGTGCACGTGCTCCATGTTTCTGTTTAAATATCATTAATGTTACATCTTCTTCATCAGCATAATGATTTCAATTTTCAATATATTTTAAAATATCAAAATCAGAATAAGTGAGGAAATAAGGTTCTTATAGAATGGGCCACGCCGAAGCGAGAAACGAGTGCAAAATGTAAAGATTATGGACTTGGACTGGCCCAGGGAAGATAGAAGACCAACACTTGGGCTCTGTAGTTGCAACTTTACAATCCTACTTTATAAAGAAAACTAATTCATATTGATCAAAGACAGAAGTAAATTTATTTTCTTATATAATGTTAACAATTAAATTGACCAATAATATTAATTTTGAAAAGAAGTTTCTATGTGATGTATGTAACTCAATCACATTTACGGATTTATCATTATATGAAATAGCATTTTATCGTAATCATATCGTGCTTGAATTTGATACTCTTTGTTAAATTAAAACATCTTTACATTCATTTACGTGTTTGATGATAAATAATATTCGTCACTCTTTAAGGATAAATAAACTCTTAGGATTTATTCATTTAGTTTGCCCTTTAAATTTTTAAGTATGAAGTTGCAAGGTAATCGATCAAATATATTATTTTTAAAACATCTTACTAGAAAAAATGGTCTTTCATAAATAAACATAATAAATGTAAGACATTCTTGAAACGTGGACCACTATACGTAAATTAAAGATTTTTAGCAACTTGTGTTTTTTATTTAAAAATAAATAAATACAGAGAAAATCTTTATTATTGTAGAGTGGTAACATTAAGACTTTAGTTTTATATAACTTTCCACTAAAATATATATAAAAAAATAAGATTTAAAACTTTTGAATAATAAAAATATTCTTTTATTTAAAAAAATTATTTATGACAATAACTAAATATAATATTAAATTTTATAATACTTTTACATTGAAATAAAATTATAAAAAAATAAAAAATAATGTATCATAGTAAGATTCACAAAATTAAATTAAGATTTGATAGAGTGAATTTTGAAATGAAGATATTTCTTTGTGACATGTCAAGGTATATCTCAGTATTAAGATTTTACAATTTCCTCTTGTCAAATTTACCTGCATGACACGTGGCATTCTCAAGCAAAACGTAGCGGCTTTTCTTCCCGAACATTATAAACACGGACAAGAGAAGCTAAAAGAGGGAATAAGAAAAATAATTTAAATATTTATAGATCCCAGATAATTGAATCAGAATATAAATTTATTTTTTCTAAAACAATAATTTAATATTTATAAATTAGTTTGATAGCAATTTTAAAATTAGTCTTTTATAAATAAATTTTAAACCAAAGAGAATTTTAAATTAAAATAAATATTGAGCATCTTACATATCAAAGACTTAAAAAAACTGTGAATTCCAAACTTTATTTAATATAAAATTTAAAAAAGTAACGACATTTAATATGAATTATATTTATATGAAACTCATATATTCAGGTATCATTCATTAAAATAAATATTTAAAAATATACTATATATATATATATATATTACATAATTAAATTTCATAATTATTAGTATATTGACGATAAAAAAACACCCTATATATAATTTAAGTACTGTATTCACTTTCTACATAATATCATCGTCTTGCTTGTTTTTGATCTTGAATATAACTTTTTATATATTTTTATTTTCTTTTTCCAACTCTTAATAAGTGTATACCACTTTTAAAAGGAAAAATAAATAAATCTATAGATTAGTTCAGCTCACTAAAAATATCTTAATATTTATAATGAATACATATATTATTCTTATATTTATTTATACTAAAATATATAATTAATATCTTTTGGTTCTTACTTTTTGAAATTAAACTCTTAAATAAGATATCATTTACTTTACTCTTATTAGAAATTGACATACATTTATTTCAAGACTAATACCAAGCACGGTACCTAGATTGAATCAAACTCCCAAAAAAAAAACATGTACTACATATTTAAAATTGATTTTTTAAATTATTAAGTAATTTTAAATTTGAATAAATATGGAACATTTCAACATATTTTTATTCTAATTTTATCGAAAAAATAATTATAAATTATTTTAAATTTAAAATTGAGTTAAAAACATCAATTTTAAAATTGATATCATAAGAACTTTCAAACTATTCTTATATATTAATTTAAATTTAAAATTTAATACAATTACTTAATTTTTATATCTGTAAATTTTCAAAATATTTTTCGAAAAAAATAATATAAATTTATATTTAATTTCAGTCTAATTATTTTAATTTCGACTGTATTTTTCCTCTATGTCCACACTAATTTTAGGTCATTGTTGGGAGTTCAATGCATAAATTTTAGTTCTAACTATGATAATCATGACGAGGATCGTAAATTAACATAATTAAAAATGAATATAATGAGAAGAACTATTTTGCATTAGAGAAAATTATATAAAAAAATTAAAATACATTTTGCATTGAGAAACTATTCTGTAAGTAATATCACTTATAGGGACTAATTAGTAAAGTGGCATCATCTAGAGGAACTAAATTATTAATTATACTTATATTAACCATGTATTTAATAATCAAGACCACAAACATTTACATTGACACAAACAATTTCACTAAAATAATTTTTTTTTATTCTCTCAATTTTATTTTAAGAGACAGTCTCTATCAGGTCCAACTTCATATAGATTGTAAAAATTCCCTTATAAAAATGGAATAACAGCACCGGCGTACTCAGAAATAACGTGTCTGATAAAAGAATGGAGACATAGAAAGAACAATGTGAATGCAAATTTCATGATAAGAAAAATAAAGATATTACTTTTTTATATTCTCACAGTAATAGATCAGAAGAGATATTGTCTCCACCAAATGAAGAACGGTAAATGATGCTTAGATGTAGCTGCTCCCAATAAAATAAAGACTAAAGTTCTGAGTTTTCATGCAGAAACCCGTGAGAGACTTTTTGTTTGACTTTTACCAATACCCTGTACATGTACAAGATTAGGACGCAACGCAAGTGTGAACGATGATGCTTCATATTCTTAATTGCTATTGGGCACTGCACCCAAATCAGAATCTTTGGTTTTTCTATTACAAATCAAACTATAAATTTCAATTAGTCGGTTCAAATTATAAATTCCTAGGCAGTGTATAAGGGAAAAGAGTTACAACCTTTTAGGTCTTACGTAAAATTGAAACCAATGTGGGCCTCTTCCTTTTTTTTTTGTTTTCTCTGTAATTATTGTTTGTGGTTGGAAAGTAAACTCACCCTTTTGTTGTATAAATAGGTAGCTAGTGCAGCAGAAAACTGCCACTGCTATAATATACTTGCAAACAAATTATCAAGGAAGGAAAAAAAAGAGACATTCTTAATGGGGAGCACGAAAGTAGAATCCTACTTTGTCTTCATGAGCTATGATCCTGAATACGAGAGACTTCGAGCTGATCGGTCTGTTCTCACTACTTCTTCTTTCTTTCATTATAGTAGTAAGAAACTTATCTCACTTTATGCTTTTGCTCTTGCTGCTAGAACCAAGAGAGGGGCACATGAGCTTGATTTGTACCTTAGTACAAAACATGATGAGCTCTTAGCAACTACTCTAGAGCCAGGAAGCTTCAAGAAGACATCTTCTTTGGTCATTGTCGATGGTTTTGCAGTAGAAATTACCCAGGATCAGGTAATATATATATTTGGAAAATTCCCTTCAAATGTATTATTCTCTTCTTTTCATGTTTCTAGCATCTAATGCTGGTGTGTGTTAATTTGCAATCATTTTCAAACAGGCCAATAAGCTCAGATCTGCAAAAGGAGTGAGGGTTGTGGAGAAAAACGAAGAACTAGTCTAGTGTATATATCAGTGTTTAGAGGAGAAAAAAACTGCATGGTTTTGCTTAATCGAGTTCTCTCCTATCTCTTGAAAGTTTCTCATTTTGTGTAATTTGCAACGTAGACGTGAACTCTCTTGGCAAGTTTGGTGTAATGTGTTAGGGGAAATTATTATTTGTGTTGATTATCGTGTGCATGTTTTCTGTTTTTGAAATTACGTTGAGCATAATAACGCAGATAAGTTTGTGATTATCATCTATGCCAGAATATATACTCTATATATGCATCTTAAGTATCATTATCTTATAACACATCTCAGTATAAGAAAATAATGATGTATCTCAACGGAAAAAAAAAAAAAACCATTTAGACACATTTGAAGCTTTATTTCTTTGATAATCTTTTCAACACCCCACCCACAAAAAAGTCTGCATTTTGGGAAGTGGGTTTGAACTTAGAATTTCTAAAGTTAAGACAATATAATGAGCCTTCCAGTGCTCAAGTGTATTCTAACATACTCAAACGAAATAATGATTGTAATAAAGTTGTTCAAATTTTCAGTCTCATGCTACAAATACAAAATAGAAAAACACATGCTCATAATTTCATTTATAGAGACAGGAGTTACAAAACCACACACATCATCCATCGTTGTATCATATGGTATTGTACACAAACATCAAATGATAATATGTTAGATTCATAGTGAGTAGAAAAAATATACAGAACCCATGTTTTTCTAAAGATTTTGAATTGGACATGCTATTAAAATTTACTTGTACCAGTTACTTATTGATTAAAGAAGCATGCAACGTGTTTGTTTAATTATGAACGAAAGGAGACTAAAGGACAAAATTTTTCCTTCCATTCATTTTGTCAAAAGAAATCACGACCTTTCTTTTTGCATAAGAATGTGTGCCCACGACCACTCTCATGCTAGACAATTACAAACATGGAAGGAAAATTATCATTTTACATCCATCTTTTTCTTTTTATCTTTACTTTATAACCCCTGTTAACAATAAATATTATATTTAACTAATAAAAGTAAATATACAAAAAAAATTGAAATAAAATAATAATAGTTAAGGTTATCGAACTATCATGATCCTACATACAACTAGCTTCATGTTATTTTTTTTTGTTATTGTTAAGAATGAATGCAAATAACAGAGATTTTAAAGTCGTAAATACTTCAACTGAGTTTGATTTTTTTTTATTACAAAAACTCATTAAGGCAAAGTAACCCTATGGATAATGTAAAACAGCAGTGATTGAAGTAGTCGAATTTAATCCATAGGAAGTGATTCCTGAAGCATGAAGCATATTTGAAATAAAGAAGGAGCAAAGTCCATTGATAATGGCGAGAAGTGGAAAAACAAAAGTACTGGGAGTCTGGACTAATATTGGCAATGGTAGGCAGTTATGGTAAAAAAGGAGAGTACGGCCTACTGTCATAATTTGCTTCCTATTTTCACCACAACAAAGGCTGCTCAAGGGGTTATATCATTCACATCCACGCATCACAACCTATGCAATTTTTATTTTCTCTCTTCTCACAATTTTACTCTTCACTCACAAATTCATTTTTCTACAATTTTAAGTTAAGTATATATCTTTATAGTTTACTTATTATTCATTCCTTAAATACTATTAAGAATAAATAATATAATATCAAGGTAACATGATAAATCTATCAATATTACTAAGTTAGGTTAAATTTAAAAAAAAAAAGGTAAATTTCAAGTCTAACTCGACTTTATAACATCAATTTATAAAATAAAATTTATATTCACTCATATATTATGAATTATTTAAAAAACAAAAGAATTTTTTTTTATAATTAATTCACTTAAAAAATCCCATTATACTTCTTTGAAGAAACATACAGAAATGAGTCTTGGTGGGGGTCACATACATGAATAGTGGTAACTTGCCAGAGAGAATGACCCATGTAACCCATTCGTAGCAAAAGGGGAGCTATTTTCTCCATGAATCTTATAGCATTAGCATGTCTATATCCTTGGAAGTACAAGGCATAGGGAGACAAGGGCGTGCACCAAGGATCAGGCTCTCACTTTATTGCGTTTCAACATTCAAATATTCTTAGCCACTCAAATGTTAAAGAATGGTCAACAAAATAGTTACATGTTAGAGTTTTCAATTTTTAGAAAATATACTATGAAGGCCTGAAATCTTCTTGAACTGAACACGATCGTTCAGCAGATCAACTCTAATTGCCCTTTATTTTCTGTTGCCCCGTGAATTAAAAAAAAAAAAATCCTATTTGGAATAGGGTGAAAAAAGAACATTGTTTTTCCTTTAAATGGAGGGTCATGGTCAGCAAAATCCCTCCCACGATTACAATTTTTGTGCCAATGAACATTGACGGATAAAAGTAATTTATGACGGGTAAATATTAAAAATAATTTACATGCATTAGGTGGACTTTGATGAAAATTGATTTTTTAAATGACTTTTGTTTATTTATAATTTATTGATGTAATTTATGCTTATGTTGGCTAACTTTTAAGTTGGTTTCTACAATAAAATTGTTTAGTGCATCAGCTTATCTAGATATTTTTATGAGTTGTTTTATTTCCACTAGGTTGTAGCTTATAAACTATTAAAAACGTTATTCTTATTAATTTAGTTTTTTTTTTCACCTGCAGCCTACTCATAAAGTTAATAAAAATTAAAAGAAAAAGTTTTTAACCCAAGAAATATAAAAAAAAAATGATAGGACAAAAGAATAAGAAACAACTATAAAAAATAAATATTTTATTTTAAAAATTAATATAAAAGAAGGAAATATATTAAAAAAATAAAAGAATTGCAATTTCCCTTATTATGAAATTAATCATATATCTTCATTATTTCCTATAATATGAAATTTAATAATTGCCAATTCCAACTAATCATTGTAAGTTTTAGTTTTAAATCCGCAATTGTGTTTTAATACTAATAAATAGAGCTTTCTTGTCTATAGTCTTATTTATTTTTCTCCCATAAGAAATGTATGTTTAAGATATATTTTTCCTTGAGTTTTCACGACTTTAAAAGGCTATTAATGGTTCTGAAAGATAATTAAAAGAGCTCATTCAAGAAATGATAAAAAAATGTAAAAGCGACCACAAGTTGGTTAAATCTAATTTGGCCTCAATTTAATGTAACAATAACTAATTAATTTAAGTAGTATAAGTTTACTGCTTTCAGGTTAATGAAAATAAATGGGATGAAATGAAATTTATTCCGTCAGTCGTGACAAAATAAAATAAATTTTTCATTTCATTGTCTTCGTATTTCTATGTTACCCATGTTCTACGAATTCTAAAATTATTAAGCTCTGTTCAGAAATTAAAACAAGAAAAAACTGAAAAGGCATGGAGGCATTGTATAAACATGTGGTAGGCATGGTGAGAAAAGACGAACAACAACACTCAAGAAATTAAAAAACATAACTTGGAAAAGAGAGTAATCTTGGTGAGAGGAAATATCTTAGCACACCACAAGGCTTCGAAAACACTTTAAGGTGTGTGTAAATATTTATTGACTTCAACTTTTAAACTTGTAAAACTTTTACACATACTAAAACACAAGCCAACTATGATTTTGTTTTGTGGGAGAAGTTCCACGCAGGAACAATATAGTAAAAGATGAATTAATAAAAGAAAGAAATAAAGATAAATACAATTCAAAACATGCTTCTATAAAAAAGAGCAAATTTTGATTTTGGTTTCTGGATTTTTTTTATTTTTATAAAATTTAAAATTATTATTTTTAATCCTCATAAAGTTTATTAATTTTGGTTTCACTCTTTCGTAAAATAATTTTATTTATTTTTTATTTTTAAATTTTGAATTCATTAATTTTTTCCTTTAATATCCTTTTTAGAATAAATAAATGGCATGTTTTACAAATTTTAAATTTTTTTAAAGACTTTGCATATTGGATTTATATCATAATACTTTTAGACTTTATCTCATCATTTGATTTTTTTTACATAAAATTTTACATAAAATTTAAATATGCTCATTTTACAGATATTTAAGATATATTTAAATAAAAATTTTAGAATTGAATGAGATAAGTCTCACACAATTCACATATAGATGAAGAGAGTAATTATTTAATATAAAACATTGACTACTTTGATATCATTACAAAAAAAAATTATTTAGAGACTAGTTTTTAGTTATCAAATGAAATGATTACTAATTATGATTAAAATAGTCACCAAATTAGATTTTAGTTACTAAATAATTATAAAATAGAAATAATGAATTAATATAGTGACCAATTAAATCAAGATAATTGATATCTAATATTATCTACCAAGATTTTAGTCACCTATATCATTAAGTTTTAAATTAGTTTCTAAGTTAATTATTAGATACCAATTTAGAATCTAATGACATATGTCATTTAAACTTTGGTAGCTAATGTTAAATACCAATTATTTTATTTAATTGGTGACTAAATTTAATTATTATTTTTATTTTTAGTTATTTAACAATCAAAATTTAATTTAGTAACTATTTTAGTCATAATTAACAACTACTTCATTTAGTAACTAAATATTGGTTTTTAAATAATTTTTTTTCTTATAATATATATAAAACATTGAATGAAGACTGATTTGGTTGTAATAGATGAAGAGAGTAATTATTTAATTTTCATTCTTTACTTATACAATAATATTCTTAAAACTACTCTTCTACTCAAATAACTATTCTTTGTAGGATTCAGCTTAACTTCCTTAAAATCCTCTTAGAACGGTCAATCTCGATAGTACCACCTGGTACGTAGTGTGAAGTTCGAAACTGCTTTTATGGATCTTTTAGCTATTGTTACTTTCTTTGCGTGGTAATCTTTAGCAGAGCACTGAAACATAACAAAGATGGAGTAAGGAGTGGAAATAATATATTGAACTGAATTTTTAAAACACAAAAACTTCAACTCTTTTTTTTTTTAATTTTTTAAAATTAAATATATATCACGAAACAATTAAGCATTTTATTTATTTTCATTCTCTTCTTCTCTACCCGAAATCAATCAGACAGAATAAAGTGAAAAGGAAATCTAATTCTGATCTTTATTGTCGGGAGGTAAATAAATAGGAGATGTTTAGATACAAGTTAAAAGAAATTCAGAAGCTTTAATTAAAAATATAAAGTTTTTCTTAATTAAAAAAAAAAAAAAACTTTTGAACATTGTATCCAAACCTGTCATCATGAGAAAATGGACGTGAACATGAACATGAGACTGAGCAATGCAACTGCAAATAGTTGGGCTGAGAAAAGGTAGGCATGGAAATAAAGGCAACAACTTTGGTATCAATTTGTGAAGGTGAGAAACAAGTTGAGTACATAGCAATAAGGCAGGTGAAAAGTCCTTAATTTGGGGTATATATGCATAAGGGGCAGCTTACTTACTCCTCCCCAGGGGCCTCTGTCCACTTTCTAGAACCCAAATGGTTGTAAGACATTTGGGTGGTTCAAAGGAGAAGCCCTTGAGGGAGAGTCATCAAACAACCCCTTCATTGGTTATTCCTTAAACCTTGCTTGTTATTTCCTAGAAGGGTTCAGAAACCCTTTTTATATTGCACAAAACAGAAGCTGTGGAAGAATGTGGTTGACTTTTGGTATGTGGGGCCTCCATATCTTGGCACTTAAAAGTTTTGTGGGAAGATAAGACCAAGAAAGAAAGAGGACATTGATTAAGCCATGCATATATGTTATTAGCATTCATCTGGATGGAGCATCACTTGGAAAGAATAATCAAGAAGATAGGATTGGCTTTAGCAGTGATGAAGGGTAGTAACACAGAATATAGCAGCTTGCAATGCATGGCTCAAGAGCATCTTAAAATAGAATTGCTGTTTGACATTCGAACCTTCTGTCTTGTCTCTATTTTCCTGTCTCCAAACTCCTCTTTCTCCTCTAATTTCTGTGCACTTTGGCAAATCGGGAAAAGTTTTGTTCATAAATTCTTAACCCTTTCGAAGCACTGATATGACATTGTTTAAGTTTAAAATTGAAAAAAAAAAAGTTTTGATCAGATAAGTTTTGTTTACAGATTCTTAACCCTTTCGAAGCAATAATATGACAATGTTTTAAGTTTAAAATTGGAAAAATGTAATCATTATCATTCTGTCTTAAAAATGGCCACATTATCAACTAAGTATTTAAAGTTTATTTTTATTCAGAAGTACTTACAGAAATCAATATATATTAACCACTTTTAAACATTACTATTCCCCACTTCTAAATTAAATTTAATTATTATTAAATATTTCAATAACTTTCATCACAATAATAAGTTATATTGAATTTAATCATATATCTTTTTCTCTTAACCCACTAAAATATCTTTTAAAAATAAAATTATAACAGAATTTCAAATTCTAAAACAATATCTTCTCAACGGACCGGATGAGGAGTAATGTTGCCTTCTCTTAATTCATGAAAATTATTTCTGTTTTTAATTTCTTTCCCCTCGTTTCCTATCTTTATCAAATATTCACAAACTGATTGTTGCTTCTTTAATATGATTCTGTTACTGTTTAATGCACATCGTATAGTTTCTGCATAATCAAGATTGCCTGTTCTTGATCTTTTCTTGCTCTGTTCCTTCATCACAGTATAGCGCTAAATTAAAATTAAAATAAAAAATTTAAAATTAAATTTTTATTATATCATTTGTATAATAATAAATCAACTTTCAATAATTAATTATAATAGAATAATTTAATAAGATAATAATTTTTAATCAACCCATTCTTTGACTACAGGGGTTAGAATTTTTAACCAAAAGTTTGACAGACCAATTCACCTCACCTTATTTGTGGTAGATTGAGTCAAATCGGAATAAGCTTGACCTCTTTCTCGTTTCCAAATAAATCTTAAATTAATTCCTTTAATGATTCTAGTTTCAAAAAGCTTTATTTTTTCTATTAAAGAAATAAATATTATACTGATTACAAGCACAATTTAATTTAGAATGTGTGACTTTTGTAATACATTAAACTAATCTTTAAATTTAGAAACACATCAATCTACTTAGTCTTTGTACTATAGATATTTTTTATCCATCATTAATTAATTTAGTACGTAAAATCAACATCAACTAATCAATTTGATTTCTAACATCATAATATTATTTAATTTCAGACTCTGGATATCGCATCCATGTTTTTTTTTTCAAAACAAGATATTCTGATAACAAAAAAATTCCGAAATTAATCTTTAAACATGAAGTGTCATAAAGAGTAAGTTCTCTATCTACAAAGTTTTTCTATTCTGAAATAATGGGAAATTAAACCCCAACATATACCTAAAAGTGTAAATTATAGTTCACTTATAGTTAACTTCTGGTAACTTCAAATCCTTTAGGTTATAATGGTTGGCCTAAACTGATTTACAAATAATAAAATTAATGGCATTGAGCTTGGAAATTAAACTGACAAATAGTCTCTAAAATTATGAATCAAACAGTTAAATAAAACTATGAAGCAGTTTATTTTTTATATTTTTTGGAAAAACATTTTAAACAAAACTTTCTAGAACACCGAAGGTGTATAGTGCAATCCACGCGCGAAAATTAGTATTTAATGGTATAGGCAGTGAAATTGCGCGGGATTTGGTTACAGTTAGACAACACAACTGGTTTTGATTCATTTGGGGATTCTCTGTTCCCAAGGCATGGATGCGTTACGTCCTGCAAAACGCCGTCGTCAGGGAAAAGACGGTGAGAGTGAAGCATCAAAGTTGTCACCGGTGGTGATCTTCGCTCACGGGGCTGGTGCTCCCTCCTCTTCTGATTGGATGCAAAGGTTAGTCTTTTAATGAAATCGAAAAAGGGGGTTAGTTCTTATTATTGGTTTCATTGTTAAAGATGCATCTCTATTTTTGTGATAGATGGAAGAATATGTTAAAAGAGGCACTGCAAGCTGTTGATGTTGTCACTTTTGACTATCCTTGTGAGTTTGTTTTTTCTGTATTCCAGCATTAAAAGGGGCTTAAACCTAATAAAGCATAAAATTTACTAGTACATACTATCACTGTTTACAATGTTTATATAAAGTTGTGACCTGTGAGTGATCTCTAGTGGTGTGAACCACCTGATAATTGTGTTGTGTTAACTCTCAAGTTAATTTAATGGGTTTGCCATTCGCTAGACATGTCTGGGAAAAAGAGAGCTCCTCCTAAGGCTGAAAAATTGGTGGAGTTTCACTCAAATATTGTCAAGGAAACTGCAACTACGTACCCTGGTCATCCCGTCGTACTTGCAGGCAAATCAATGGGTTCAAGGTAGGTTCTACTATATATATGTGTGTGTATTTAAAATGGACATTTTGAATTGTCGGTGTTATAATGTGCTACAATGTGACGATGTTGTTCATAAGATGTAGCTCTAAGCTCTGAGCCTCACAAAATAATAACTAAACAGTGATGTATATCATGATATATTAGGAGATATGGAAACTAGAAGAAAAACGAAGAAATCATAAGAGATCATAAAAAAGATACATTAAAAATATTCTGAGTTATCTTTTAGATATTGGACATGTATGTTTGGCTGAGGATGTTCCAATTAGGAGGATTGGTGTCAAGTTATTTACGATCTCATGAATCTTGTGTGTGTGTGTGTGTTTTTTGTTGTAGAGTTGGTTGCATGGTGGCAAGCATGGAAGACATTAATGTGTCTGCTGTAGTATGCTTGGGCTACCCATTAAAGGTTTGTTGTTTTTTTTATGACTTAATGTCAATCTTATCACTACAGTATAAACTGATTGCATATGGTTTTTTGCTCCTTTTGCCTTGGGGTAGTAAACCGAAGAAGGTTCCCAGCTATTTGTCTATCTTAGCGTATTCTCCTTGCCTCATTTTTTTGTTTTCTAGATAATTCAAAATCCACTTATCCCTTTGTTGTTTACTCATGAATCTCTACTGTTTTAATATGCCCCGTTCATAAGCATTTTGGTCTTACGCTAGCCATCTTAAATTAATTTGATCAATTTATTTGATGAAATTGTCCTCCATGGAGCTTGTGAGGTGGAACTCTGAATCCAATAATCTTTACTATGCTATTTCTTTGAATATTTTCCTTTTCCTTCCTTGCTGGCATGCTGTATCATTTGCACTTCTGATACTCAGTTTTCTATTTGAGCAATTGTTGGCATGCCACATCTGCGACTATAGCTGGTGCATTGGTTTTCTGTGGGTGTTTTGGTAAATCGGTGATTCCCTTAGAACTAAAGTACGGATTTAAAATAACATAACCAAGAATCACATTGGTTTAGTTGCCAATACTGCAGGGAATCAATGGCGCAGTTAGAGATGAAACATTGTTACAGCTAACAATTCCTACAATGTTTGTACAGGTAGTTTTTCCTTTTCTAGTTTGTCATTAACCATTATAGTCTTATAGTCAACATTCTCGAGTTCCATTCTTTTATGTATGTTTGGACGGTTTCTCTACAAGTATTTATAGGACGGAAAAATAAGAAGAAAAATGAGCGAGGTTCTCGTAAGTTAAAGATAAAAATTTAGAAAAGTTATGAGTTTCTATAGATTAACTCATGCATAAATTAATGTTAATTTATGAAGATGTTCATTTCATTTTTTTTTTTTCCTATTTTTCTTTCTATAGGTATTTTTGAGAAACTCGTCTTCACAGACCCTAAATATATTGAACGAATTGTCAAAATTTTCATATTCTATTAGTATGGGTAATCTGTACGGCGCGCAGAAATTTTTGATGTTATCCTAATCAACCTTGTGTGTGTTTATGGTTTATGCGTCTTGTGCAGGGCAGCAAGGATGGCCTCTGTCCACTTGAGAAGTTAGAAGCCACTCGGAAGAAAATGAAAGCACCCAATGACCTGCATGTCATAGATGGTGGTGACCACTCTTTCAAAATTGGTAAGAAGCACCTGCAGGCAAGCAATTCCTCCCAAGATGAAGCTGAAAATGCTGCTGTGCGGGCCATTGCTGCTTTCATTTCCAGGGCTCTTGAAGGATGAAGAATGCCCCTACGATCTGTTACTTTTTGAGGATATCAAGGGTTGTATGTACGGATTATTGTATGTTGTATAGTAGTAATATAGGCCTTGTTCTTCTAGGTGGGCGGTAGTTATACTTTGTGGAATTTGGCCTTTTTCTTTTTCCCTTGTTACCAGAATACATATATCAATTCTTGTCCGCTGGAATTGATTAACCTATTATGACTGTTAGTTTTATATGTATCTATGTTATTGCGTGTTTGGATAGGCGTTTTCGTCTTGGAAAATCAAGTTTCTTGCAATGACTTCTCTTTGGAATTTGTACCAATATAAGCTTGTTTAGTATTCCATTGTGATGTGCGTTAAATGTAATATTCGCGTTAAAATTAGTTTAAAGAAGCAGAAGCTGTATATATTTTCTTTTATAGACGTCATCAATTTTAACCCAATGAAATTTAAACATGCACTTGGAGTAATTCCACGGTGAGAATCATTAGAATTGATTGACTCCAATGAAACATGATTATGTTGTTAAAACATAGATGTTTAAGTATTGTGGGGTATTTATTTTTGCCTCGACCTTGGTTTGACAGTTTGACTATAAGTGATAAAAAGTAGCTTTTGCATTAGGATGAAAACTGCAAACTAAATTTTATAACAAGCTTGTTCTCAGGATGAAAATATTTGACCGTAAATTACTTCATTTGAAAATCAATTTCATTCAAAATTGATTTTGCAAATACTCGTCCAAACCATTTGGAGCAATATTGATTTTGCATGAAAATTTTTAAACCATTATTCTGTTGTCTAACTGATGTTTTTGCAATGAAGAAAAAATCCAGCTGATCTTTGCGGCATTGACAAAAATATCAAAGTTATTTATGCACCCATATTCAATATTACATATAAAAGTGATTTTTATCAACATTATAAGCATTCATGGTATGGAAGTTAATTGTAACCGAATGTTTTTGAAACATAAACTAGTTCACTAAAGGAAAATCTGCAAAATTAAGTTTGCTCTCAATTTTACAAACATTAATCGAAATCCAGTTTAGGTAACAAAGGTACTGCTAGGTCCTGTGCTGAACAGACCAGTATTAACTTTAACATATATTATTTATCATTTATCACAAGATACACACAACCAACTGACCTTGGAATTTATTTCTCCCAGCTATCTGGGCTCGAGAATAGTATCATCAAACCATAAACACACTCATTATTTGTAAATATGTTATTTCCTTTCGTTGAACAAGCTTTGTATAGTTGCCTTCTGTTTGCAGCTTCTCGTTTCATCATTTCTGCAGGCACAATAAAAAAACAGAGAAGTGAAGAATCATCAGTAAAATCAACAAAATATTGTTCTAACCAACATGTAATGTAAAATATTTTCATTTCCATGTGATGATTTTTTAGGATACACTAGAGTACTCCTGTGCATTTAAGTGGACATGGTCACCTTTGTCTCTGGGCACTTTTTACACTTCTCATCATCACTTTCACTATCACTGCTGCTGCTACTGCTGTTTTTGGCTCCTTCATTGTTGTTTTGGCGGGACATGCCATTCTTAATCCTCCGGAACAAGTTCATATCCTTCTTGTTGTTGCTGAGATCTCCATTATTCTTCCTGCCATGAGCCCCAAAGCATGATGTAGTGGTACCATAAGGATAAAAGTCCTCGTCAGTATGGGTGATTTGTGCTTGAACCATGGTAACTGTGATCTGGGTTTTGGAGACCCCATGTTTTTTGTCTTGTTGCATCTGAGTTTGGCCATATTGGTGAGTCTCTATTTTGGTGCCATTGTGGCCTTGCGACTCAACCTGACTTTGGCTGTAGCATTGAAGTTGATTTTGGTTGCTTCCATGACGTGCATGGTGCCCTTTGAAAGCCTTGCTTGTGATCTCAGATAACTTCTGGCCAAACGAGCTGTGTTGGCTTTTGGTTTGGCAAACTTCAATTGCAGTATTATTAGGTTTGGGTTGGCAAGCTTCACTTGCAACATTATTGGCTTTGTGTGGGCATTTTGGTTGTTTAACTTCACTTGCAGTATTATTGGATTTGTGTGGGCATTTTGGTTGGCTAACTACACTTGCAGTATTATTTGGTTTGTGTGGGCATTTTGGTTGGCTAGCTTCAACTGTGGTACTAGGTTTCACACACTGAGCAGAGGCCATTGCAATGGTTTGTGTTGCTCAGATGTGATTTGTTTGTTTTCTTGCAGTTGCATGGTGGCCTAGTAAGGGCCTTTTATTGGCATGGAGAGGGAGGGTGAGGCTCCTCCTTCTCTCTATAGTGGAGAAATAAAATAACAATTCATATATGCTTTCTTGAAATATGGTCTAAGTAAAGTAGTAGGGTTATCATTTTATCATCAAACAAAAATGGAACTTATTCTCTGCGTCCTTCCACAACATACCAAAAAATAAACTAAGTGAAAGAACCTAATTTCATGGCACTGGCAGCACCACAGATCTCACAGCCATGTTGATTAAGTTCCCACTCAATTTGTGGACCAAGAAAAGCTAGTATGGCATTTTCGTTTTTGGCGAACAACTCATATAGCATATAGCAAAAGTAGTTTATAAATTCATTTATCTGCCACATTTAGAATTTATAAACTTCGTAATTGAAGCTTTAAGCAAGTTTCCTTCAAATTTATAAGTTAAATATGATTCCATAAGTTTTGTATTTTTGTATTATCAGAATCAGAATCTCAATTATTGACTCAAAGCACCCAAACAAGTTGTTTTAAGCACCTCAGCATTTTGATTTGAGCCTCTGTTTACTCGATCTTCTTGTAAATAAGAAACTGATTAATTTTAGTTTATGAAGAAACCGATTTCCCTTTTTTTTTTTTTATGTTTATCTAATAGAAGTTTTTATAGAAAAATTCGTTTAAACATATTCAAAAATACTAAAGACCATTTTTATCTTTTCGTATTTTTTTTCATATATGTCGAATGGAAGTTTTCATATTAATAAAAACATTTTGAGATTTCTAGTTGTCTTGCTTATATATACTTTTGTGTTAGTTCAATTCTTCGTAAATTGACCGTTGATAAAATTTATTGGAACAAGGTGCTCATATGTGTTGTTTGATATTGAAATCTAGAGTTTGATACCTGTTTGTTAATATTAAATTACAGGGTTTGATAGTCTTGAATTGGCTTGTTTTTCTACAACTTTTAGGTTTCATAAAATCCAGCTTAAAAATTTCTTATGTCGTTAAAGTTAGTTTAACGTAGTGTTTATTGATGATAATGGTATTGAAACTGTGAGTAATGCAAGCAATATAATAATAATAATAATAATAATAATAATAATAATAATAAAAATTATATCTCAAAGACAGTGATAATTGTTTTTTAAATTAAAAACTAAGTATACACATTTTTTCTTGGTTTTTAAAATGAATGCAAACCGTGTTAAAATTGAGTGAACAATAATTTTATATCCATCTCATTCCAATACGTTTTATTTAAAAAAATTGTAAACAAAAAAATTACAAATCATTCTAAACTGACCTTACTTCAATTGAAAACACATATAATGATATAATTATCTTATAACAAAATACATTTGAAAACAAAACAAAATCAATTATCCAAATATCAAGATCATTTCTTCCTAGCTATAATAATCAAAATGATTTTATTTAACTAAAAATACATTACAAAATATTATAATGAAGAAATAAACAAGCAAAAAAGCATATTAATGATCAAATACAACTTTTTTAGAACCAAACTTAAACTTAACGAATTTGATGAAAAAACTATCCTCAATCGTCAATATATTATCTTAATAAAGCGGAAGTATATTTAAATTCATAATGACAAGAGAATATAACAGTTTGACCTTTCATATCAAGACTTTCCTAGAGAGAATTCTTTAATAGTCTCTCATCTTTATACCTCTTGTTGGTAATGAGAGGTTAGAATAGAGAAGAGTGTACTCAGATTTGGAAGCCTTCATTTATTGACTAATGAAATTGTTCTTTAGTATTTCTATTTATCTATTATAAAATATAATTAATTTTTCATCACCACAAATTAAAAGTTCATAACCTTTCACATACATAACTATACATTACTTTTAAAATATTTTAATATAATTTAATCACCTTTAAATTGACAGTCTTAAATATCTTTAATATATAATTAGTCATATATAAGATTAACAACTCACACACCACGGCCTCAACCATATCGTTGATCAGGAAAATCCTCGATACACAAGGAAAATCTAGGACACAAACTTTAGATGTCGCTTTGAAGAATACGTACCACTACCCAATAAAAAGGAGAAACATTAAGATAAACCAATTTTCTCGTCTTATATATAACTCTGAACGGATCATTTAGGGGAGAAAAAAAAGACTCATAACTAATTTTCAAGAATAACCTTTGTACCAGAGCCCCTTTTATATAATACCAGAACCAAAAAGAAGAAAAGAATAATATCTTGTATAATTGCATCCTTCATTTCGGATTATTTCCTAAAGGCAGAATACCTAATAATTGAAATCAGGAAATTCAAGAAAAGTGGGAAATTTATTTGTGGAAAAGTCAACAATAATAGAAATAGTCATCTGTCCCGTTAGAGGACAATCACACTTCCAAAATAAGGGTGGACTTGCCTTCCGGGATTTAAGGAAATTAACACTAGTTTCATAATGAAATAACAGAAATGGTATTTTGAAAACGGGGATAGTTGTATATTTGATGTGACTATTTTAGTAGAAAACACACACATATATACATATAATAATAATAAAAGGTATATTTGTAGTTAAATACTGTAAAAAACTATTAAAACCAAAGAGTTGCAATATGAATATAAAGAAAAGAAGAGTTGTTAAAGTATGAGCTAGAAATGGTTTATGCATTCCGGTTCGAAAAACAAAGTGTATGATGAAAAGGTAATTCAAGTATAAGAACCAATCTCATGTTTTACCTGGTTGTGGCTCAATTTCGAGAAGTTTAAGAATTGAATAATAGGTTACGATATTTCTTCTAACAAAATGTAGACCATGTATTCGTAGTTTTAATATTGTAGGCGTTGTTATTAAATTAAAATTAAAATTTCGTTAATATGATATTCTGACATATTAAGAAAATTTTTTAGTTGTTTTTTTTTTTAGAATAACACGATAAGAGTTATACTGCTTTTGGTTTGGTCCAAAAGTTTTGTTTTTTTTGTTAATGTTCGAAAATATATTTGATGTTAAGTATTTAAGTATGAGTCTAAGTCACACATTGAATAGAATTGAGAAAGTTGAGCAACATATAAGAAAGAATATTCATAAACTTAATGCTTTAAGGTTTTTAGTTAAAAATAGTATCATTTTCTTATATAAGTTGGCTCAGTTCCCATTCTGATTTGTCTCCATATATTTACTCTCTCAAAATTCCTAACAATTGACTTAAAAAGTTGTACAATTATTCAAATTAGACGGTACTGCAAATAGAGAATTTAACAACAAACAGTTTTATTCATAATGGGAAGGTCCGTACGTACATTTATTTTTACCATATCAGCCTTGCACCATAAACAAAGTACACACTTTATTTTCACCAAATACATTATTGATATTTTTAAGTACTTGTATTTAGCTTATAATATTTTTTTTGGTTTTCTTCAATGACCACACACATTGACCCTCTGAGACTGAGTTCTGATCTTCATCATCGAACTCCAATTATTATTATTACTAGAACATGCTCGATTTCAGTCCTGCATGTACGAACACACCAATGTATATATCAGAAATCAAGTTAACTGAGTGCATCACAATAGAACTAAACGAATATATATATATATATATATATAATACATTGTGTATTTGATATAAACGTTACTTGCCTTCCTCTTGCGGCAGTTTTCATCGTCACTCTCGCTGTCACTGCTGCTGCTGCTGCTACCATCGTGTTCTGAAAAGCGATCCTTGATATTCTGCACCAGACCTTTCTTGTGTCCCCTCTTATTTGCGTTGGTCTGTGTTTTGGGGCAACCGCATTGTGTTTCAGTTTTGGTGGTTGAGTGCCCAGAATGGGAAAACGTTTTGGTATGGGAAGAGCATTGGGTGGAGGTGTGTGTGACCTCACTGGAGTGGTTATGGTGGCCTTTGAAGAAGTCAGAAACCTTCTGACCAAAGGAGGCGTTCTGGTTTTTCTGTTGGCAGGTTTGTTCGCAGGGTTTGTAGCACTGTGTGGAGGCCATTGGTGGTAAGTGTGGTGTTTCTGAGTAACTTGTTTTGGTTTAGGTAGTTGCTGATGCTTTGCAAGGTTTGAGAGTAAGTAGGTCTTATATAGAGGAAGACATGCATAGAGTTTTGTTGAATTGTGTCTTCAAGAGAACGATCGATATTGTTCCATCAATGAACAAACATGGAATCTCCTTTCTCTTGGTGGAACTCAGAATCTTGCAATGTTTTTGTATTATATTGTATCATGTCATCGCCTTTTTTTGCCATTTTTTCTCCACCGAATATGTGCCAAATTAATTTCGTGCAGAGGATATCAAAATAGAGTAGAGGCGTAGCATCTAATATATATTATTTAAATTGTACTCACTTTTTTTCCTTTCCTTTCTATTATCTTTCATCCTCTTAATTTGTATAAAAAATGAAATATTGTTTTTTTTTAATGTTAGTATTACAATAAAATATAATTAGATGTTATATTATGAATTTCATTTGAGTTTCTCAATGAGTTATTATTTATTTTACTAGATTTTTTTTTCATCTACGAAGTTCAGGATCAATTTTTTTTTTAAATATTCGAAATCCATTTCATTCGTACGAAGAATACATAACTATGAATTTCTCTCAATTATATATTATATGAATTGAGATTAATAAAACGTAAAGAAAAAGTTAAAAAACACGGGCAACTAATATTATTGATTCTCAATTGGTCAATATAATTTGTCATAATATATATATGCATTTTTATTACTTAAATACACAAATTGTAGAATATACTGTGTCTAACATATATAATCGCTTTTAGAAATTTTTTATTTAATATATATATATATATATATATATATATATATATATATATATATATATATATATTTTATCTTTTATCTTTTTGTATTTGTATGCATCTCAGAAATACTTTTAAAAAAGCACCACAAATTTGTATTAAAAAAGACATTTTCCTTTTAGTATCATGTTTGGGCTATTTTACGTTTTGTGGGTGAAACTTTTTTACAAAAATAGATAAATCGTATGGTAAGACATGATTTTGTTTTTATTTTTGTAATAAAAATAATAGAAGTTGTGTTTTAAAATTTAATTTTAGTTTTTTATTTTTATTTAAAAAAATATTGAAATAGTGTTTTGAAAAATGTTTTAATATTTAAAAATAAAAATCAAGTTTCAAAATACGATTTCTTTTTTTTTAATTATATTTTTATAAATTTTTTAAACAAATTTACCCAGAAACCTGAAAAAAAAAAACCCACCGTATTTGGCAGTGATCACTTTTGAGTCCCCCTTCATACAAACAATTCTAATTAGCCTTCAATTTTTTTCGAAAAAAAAAACTACATCTGCTCCTTAATATAAGATACTTCTAAGTTTCTTTTTTCAAAAAATTTATATATGTAAAACTTATATTAAAATAACTATTTTATTTGTAAATAAATTTTATAACTAACTTCTACTAGAGATGTTGTAACATAATGACATACCAATAAAAATAATTAATTTAGTTGAATTTAAATTTTCTTTTTACCAGTGTATTAAATTAACTTTTAATGAGTTTTAAAATTCTTTTCCCATTATTCACTAATACAAAATATAAATACTCATTATTTAGTAAAAATAAACAAGAAAATATAAATATAAAATTGTATGAAAATTATAGAATATTTTAACAAAAGGATCACTAAATTTTTCTAAATTTTGTCACATTAACAAAGATTTCTTTTAGGTAATTGGAGGCGTATGGAAGCATCTTGATTGATACCCATTATTGGAGCTGCTGAAAGGCAATTAATATGGGTGAGATGAGGCATAAAACAACAATTTATTCATATGTAGTTTGTATAATGCAGAAGATAAATGTATATTTTATATAACTAAAACTTGTGACAAATTTTCATAGAAAACCTATGATAAATAAATATTTTGTAAATATAAATTATGTAATAGTTAAATTAATAATCAATTATTATTCCAAATATATAATTTATATTTTACTTTATGGTATAATCAAAAGCAGTTTTTATATTAATGATAAGTAATTTACTTTCTGATACAACTTTTGATTATCAATCAAAGTTTAAATTTAACTTACAAATTACGATGACAAAAATAGATTACAACAGGTAAGAGGTTAGGAAAAATGTTATATTTAAAAAAAATCCAAAAAGAATAATTCTTAAAATATTTCTTTATATTGTATTCAGGAAAGAGGATTAAATTAAACCAGTATAGGTATATTGTATAGAAATTGTTTTTTTTATCAGCATTATACAGAAATTGTAAAAGGTGGACTTGTGATTAATATTTGAGACTTGGTTGCATGCAACAAAATGTTCCATTTTGAATTGAAAGAAGGTTTCTAGATAAATTATATTATCCTGCAGGTTAAATCTAATAACTTAGTTTTTAACATGTCTTTTATTAATAAAAAACAATGTGGACCTTGAAAGTAGGGTAGACGTGTAATACACTGGATCCGTGAAAGGAAAGAGCTAACATTTTAAAAAAATTGTAAGGAAAAATATTTGTTGTAAAAAAAAATATTTTCATTGTGTTAAAAATTAAATTTGAATACCAAAATTCTTATTTATTATTTAAAATTAAAAAAATCTATTTTTATTTATTATTTAAAATTAAAAAAAAAAACTGATAAAAAGCAGTGTGACTTCTATTTGTGGAAACTTTTGAACACTTAAGAAAGTTTAACTTTCAATCATGGATATTCTAACTCTAATAAAGCCAAAGTGGGAAAACCATGAATAATTTGGCAGCTAGAATGTGTAGACCCTTTTATTCAAAGTCTATAATAATGAAACATTCAAATGTTGACTTTAAGAAACACAGGGCAAATAAGGTTAAAATAGCAGCAATTTCTATGGAAACCATGCATCATTGCCATTTAAACAATAAAAAATAAGACAGAGAAAATGCTCAAATTAGATAATATGTTTGGGTTTGAATTTGGAAGTTACTCATATAACCTGCTGTATGTGAGAACGAAAGCTTCTAGCTTTGGACAAATTTATCAAGCTTTTGGTTTCGGACATATTTATAATTGCAGGTTTTTTTAGTATAGTCTATTTAACTCACAAGCTAATGAAACAACATTATTATTATTATTATTATTATTAAAAAAAAACAAATTCCTAAATATATAAACTGAATAGTAATATTTATTATAAATCATAAATAAAACCTGAAATAGAAATATTTGAACTTCTCCGCATAGAAATTATATATATATATATATTAAATTATATCTAGGTAAGTTTTTACTTTGGCTTCTGCGTTTGTTCATTTGTTAACACGTTATTATCACATTTACAAAGACAATTACAAATAAAATAAAGTAAACTAATCATCTCTATGAATTATATAAAACAAGCATTCAATGTGTTATATATATATATATATATATATATATATATATATATATATATATATATATATATATATATTATTTTTTATAAGTTTCATAAGATTCACACCAACAATATATAATATAATAAACGACTTCTAGAAGATTCTATTAAATTTTGAACTTAGATTCTAACACTTTCTATATTTACCTAATCCTGATGACAATGATATCCTAGTAAAATCGATTAAGTTTTTTGTTTTATATAAGAAATAGAGCACAACCACCTCAAACTTCCACAAGCACATGTTTTCTCCTAAAGCCCCATATAAGAAAATTGCTTATCAACCCCTCAAACCATATACACAACCCAAAAGAAGGAGAGAGAAATTATATCAACTTATCGCCAGTGAAGCTTTCACCAATTGATCTAAGCCCCCAATTAATAATTTAAAAAAGTAAAAACTGAAAATGTTTAGTTTTCTATTTTACAAGATATAAAACATAACTTAAAATGCAATTGCCATCATTTATGAACTTCAAACCTTTTCTCTAGTACTCATAAAATCACATCTTATGTTTAACTTATAAAAAAACAGGAACTACCACCAATCTAATAGTTTTTTAGGTTATTTCCTCAATTTCTAAAAATATTTTTTTTTCTAATATTTTCCTATCATACTCATGTAGCGCTTTTGTAGAAAAATTGAGGAACCATCGTCATTAAAAATGATGATTTCGCGTTATGTTATTTAATATTTAATATTTAATATTCAATATTTTCTATTTTTGCTGTGTTAAGTGTATTTCAAAATTGAACTTAATTATTTAGACTTATACTTAAGTTAAAATGTTTGAAATGTAAATATTAATTAGTAATTTAAAACATATAACATACTAATTGACATTAAATGTTAAAAATGTAACCTTAAATCAAATGTAGCTTCAAGAACATATAACCTTAAGTTTCTAAAAATATTTTTAAAATAATTTACTATTATAATTATTTTAAAATTTAAATTATAACAATAATTATTTGCATGAAGAAATTATTATATTTTGTGCAATTAATATAATAAAAATATAAATACGTGTTGGGTGATACGTATAATCTGTATACAACCCTAAACAATTGGAAATCAATTCGACCGTTACTGATATTTTTTTAAATGTATGTAAAATTCGAGTATTTGTCATCTCTACTCACTTTTTTTTTTCTTTCTACAAACACACCTAAAAGATGTCTCAGTAAATTAAGATAAAAAAGGGGCGGTTTCAGCTTCATTCATAAGTAATATGAAACTTATTCTACCAGAATAATACTAAACATCATTAATATACTCTTAAGGGTTTCATAGTTGCAGTTAAATATATGTGTGTACAAAGCTTAATAGTTTTTAAATTATTTTTGAAAATCCAATCTAATTTATTCTAATGTATAATATAGTTTTAAAATATAAGCATGGTTACAGTATTGCATGCTCTAAAGTATCAATTTATCAATAATTTAGCATGCCTTATTATCATAACGCTTCAATTGATGCACTCACAAATTTTATATTCTAATAAACTTCTTCAGAAAAAAATAAGTGTTCAATACTTTGCTATATTACTATTTTAAAAAAACTCAATTGATGAGTTTAATTTATTAGAAATCATAATTTTCAATAGGTATAACTTTTCACGTAACGAGCCTGTCATACTTTTGTATCCTTTTTAAAAAATTAACCAATAGTACAGAGTTTGATAGAGACTGAGTTGCTAACACCCCTATGCTTATAAATATATTAAATTTTATTAATCCAACCATTGATTTAAGAATTTTCATTAATAAATCAAATATACAATTTTTCGTATAATTTAAACAATATTTAACACTTCATTGTCTTGATTGTGAAAACATCTTTAAAATATAAATAAAGGTCAGTTATAAAATTGCATATTTGTGTATACTTCACTTATTTGAAATTTGACTAGTGTAATTGTTACGAAAACATAAGGGAGTGTATTGTTAGACTCAACAAATTCCGTTTTTGAAAAAGTTAATGGGAAAGTTGGCAAAATATAATTCACTCTTTGTTTACGCACAGAAATTTTTTTTTTTTTTTTTGGTTAATACGTGTTAAGTGTGAAATATGTATTTTCTTAATATGTATCTATTTTATGTTGACTTAGGCGAATAGTGAGCGAAAATCAACGAAGAAATTGAGTCGATGGCAACAACCATGTCGCGTAAGCAGACTCTAGTGTTTCTTTTTTTGCTTGTTTGAGTTTGGTAATGAAAAGTAATTTAGAATAATTAGTAGGAAAGCAAGGGACCAAAGCGTAGACGCGGAGTGAGGTTTGAAAATTCTCTGAACTCCAACTCTTGAATTAAATCATACCTGGCAGGAACATGAACCTATCATTAACCAATCATAATAACTTCAGCAGATGAGGTGGACTCGGTCAGATTTCCTATTCTCCCCACACACTTCACTGACCAAATATCAGTCTTAGCTGAAAAACTCGCTTTTCTCAGTCAAACTTGGACTTTCAACTCTCCAAATCCTCTGCTCCTTTTTTCCAACTCAAACCCCTATTAGTGTACCCTTTAAATACAAGCCCTTCATTCACCCAAAAAAACCATACCTTAACCTCATTACAATTTCCTCCTGCAACCTCCCTCCCGTTCTCTTCCACGTCAAACCACAATCCTAATTCTGGCTACGTCCATGATCATTGTTTACTATACTTCACCACTTCATAAATTTCTTCAGCTTCAAACTCCACTGCAGAAAAAGAAACTACTGGTTCTAGATCCAAGTGCATTTCCAGAGTAGAACTGAGAGTGTTGGGCATGAGATAAACATCAAGCACAAGCACCATCATCTCCTATCATTGTCACTGTTATTATAAACAACACAAAATGGAGAGTGAATGGAGCTGGGAGCAGAACAGACTCATCAATGAGTTAATTCAGGGAATGGAGCTAGCAAGGAAGTTGAAGGAAGACTTGAGCATGCCGTATTCAGTTGACTCAAGAGATATGCTGGTGCAGAGGATATTATCTTCTTATGAAAAGGCACTACTGATTTTAAGGTGCAATGCACCAACTTCCGAGTTGCAGGCCACGAGTCAAGCAACAGCAACTTTGTTACCAGAGTCCCCAATATCTGTCCATGGAAGTCATCTCAGTGAGGATCTTGATGGGGCCATCAAGGATCACAAAGAAATTAAACATGATTCAAAGAAAAGGTGAATACTGCTACACAGACTTTGTAGCATTTTTCTGCCACATAAGCATATACTATGCCTGATTATTGTACTAAAACTCCTAACAGATTATTTATTTTTTGTTGGCTTCAGAAAGATAACGCCCAAATGGATGGATCATGTACGAGTGAGCTGTGATAGTGGCCTTGAAGGACCACAAGAAGATGGCTACAACTGGAGAAAATATGGTCAAAAGGACATCCTCGGAGCCAAATATCCCAGGTGAGGGGATTTCTAGTAATCATGCTTTAAAAGATAATGATAAATATAGTTAAGGATAAAATTGACTTGACCAAGGCCACCTTCTAATTCACAACCCATTGTATCACTTGCAGAAGTTACTATAGGTGCACCTTCCGCAACACACAGGGCTGTTGGGCCACGAAGCAAGTGCAGAGATCAGATGAAGATCCCACAATATTTGACATAACCTATAGAGGAAAGCATACATGTTCTCAAGGAAACAACGCCGTTTTGCCACCTAAGTCACCAGACAAACAAGAGAAGACACACAGTCATAACATAGACATTCACCATGCACAGGCATCACAAGAAAGCCTTCCCAAGTTCAGAAACATCTTGTCTGTCAACACAGAAAAACTAGACAATGCAAATATGGCATATCCTTTCACTTTCCCTTCGACTTCATCTGGATGCATGAAACAATACAACCACAGCTTGATTCCTTTGACCCTTGAGAATGAGTACTTCATGAGCGACCAATACCAAATGCACCTGTTATCTCCAACAACACCAGAATCAAACTATTTGCCATCTCCAACTTTCCAGATGAATGAGTTTGATGGAATCTACAACAAGCCTTATTCAGAATCAGATATTAACGAGATCATTTCCACCAACACATCAGCAACGAATTCTCCAATTCCCGAATTCAACTTCTCACTTGATCCAGTGGAAATTGACCCGAATTTCCCTTTCAACGCCCCAGGATTTTTCTCCTGAATACACTATAAATGGAACACTATAAGCATATAGTCTTCCTAAAATAGGACAATTCCAGACAGAAGTAGAATTTTAGAATAAAGAATCAGCAACTGCAGCACTTATAAATGTCATTCCTCTTGGTCAATATTAGAATTACAATTTTGGCACAGTTTAGCAATTAGTAGAATGTACTTTCAAATTAATAGGAGCTCCAAATTTGCATTGCTATTTGGTACAACCCCAAGCCCCATCTTTAGTACAATACCATATTGGTCACAAGGAACAACTAACCAACCAAACCAAGTCACAATATTGCATTGCATCATCTCGGAAATAAATCAATATTATAAAAAAGTTTTAGAACATTATTGAAGAGCATTAAAGGAAACGACAGAAAAAAAAAATGATACATCAAAATTGGATTCGCTAGCCAAAACTGAGATTCCATTCCATTTAACGATTTAATTACACAATGATCTAACAATATTAACAACAAAATTACTTCAAATATATCCTGTGTTCCTTCTTTTATTCCTCCAAGCTTGAATTAGGAGCAGATGAAGTTTCATCTTCCCGTGAATTTCCAATTTTTCTGAGACCCTCTCTGAGGCCCAACACGATGAACAAGTTAGTGAGAGTTAGAAGCGACTCAGCCCCGCCATGTAACCAGTCGACATTGGACAAAGAAGTTCCATAATGCACCTTCGCTGTGGTAAGAAACACAAATCACACATCCATCTTCTTTAAATTATAATTTTGAAGAAATTAACTTAAAACTAACTCACCGTAAATTCCAGCTGGTACTGTTCAATTTCGCGGAGCCATGAAAAAAATATTGAAAACATAAGAAATCAGAGCGGGTAGTAGAATTGAAGCAACGAAAGGGACAGAGAGAGAGAGAGCAAAAAACTGACTTGTGGCGCCGACAAAGGCGAGCAAGAAGTAGAAGCCAAAGAGGGTGAGTTTTGGAGCGGTCTTGGACTTGGTAATGAAGTATAAGAATCCGATGTAGGGAAACAGAGAGAAGGCGAAGAGCTGAGAAGCGATGCTCTGGGAATCAATGGTGGGTGCCCATGGATCAACCGGCACCGGCAACACGCACACGATCCCTCCTCTTTTTCCGTTAGAAGGGTTCCATTGGATGCTTCTCCTGAGGCTGTTTACGTGGCCCTTTTGCAGATAGCTGGTTGGAGGGTTCAGAAAGTTGGGGGCTTTACAGAGGGACACCAGGGGCAGGGACAACGACAACTTCATGGTACCTGCAATCTCACTACTCTCTGGTCTATCTCATCTCTTAGCTTCATGCAACACCGCCACAGTTCAATTTCGCAAGCTGTTCCCCAAATGGGCTGGGCCCGTTTCTGAGTACCATCAAACGGATCTATTGGGCTCACCTTTCTTTCTGGTCCAGTCTATTGGGCTCCCATCAACAAAGTTTTGACGAGATCTTCCTCCACCCTAATAAGAATTCGTCCAATTTTTTTTTTTTATGTTATCATTGTTTAAATTGTGTTGAGACGTGTATGTTGACGAAGCAAATTTAAAATCTATGAATGATTAATACACAAACACTTTGTATGATGTTGCGTTATTTTTAAAAATTTTTAAAAATGAAAGTAACTAAATAATCAATAAATTAAAATTATATTGCAAAAAGTATTGAAAATAAAAAATCACCAGTCACTACGTATCTATATTTAATTTTAAAAAATTTAGGCATTGGTAAAATTATAAAAAGATTATTTGACATACCCATACTATCACCATACATTATCAACAATTTAAATAATTTAAAATGTTTAATAATAAAAATATCATTAAAATGTAGATTGAGGTGATGAAATAAAAATCATAAAATCACTATATAAACTTAAAAAATTCACCATTTAAAAGTAGGTATAGGAAATCAGTCGCACGCACCATTTTAGAATCAATATATAAAAACATAAATTATTATAGTAGAAGCTGGTATTCATATTAATCTGTCATAAGAAACAAATAAATTTGAATATTTAATTTAAGGAGAAAATAAAAAAATAAAAAAACAGGCACTCTGAATTAGCCTAAACAGGATTAGATGATTAGTTTTTTTCACAAGCATCACATAAACTATTCTTATAAGTTATTTCAGAGAATTTATAAAAATAAGTTAAAAATATTTTATAGAATAGTTAGCACTTATAGTAGTTGTTTTTTTTTTTTTTCAAACATTTATTGACTTATCCAAACAAGAGGTTTAATTAGAGTTACGAGCAGATTGAAAGAAATTAAATTAAGGATAAACACGTTTTCTAAAGAATGTGTGAGATATGATTGAAAAATGTTCAAAAGTCAAATGGTTTAAATAGGTTGGTTAAAAAAATTAATTTTTAGTGCAATATTCAGTTGAAACGGTCATTATGATAATATTTTCTCATGATTTTTTTATTTATTTAAATTATTAAACTTATCAACAATTAAATTATAATTAAAATTTTAAAAAACGTAATTATTAAAGGAGAATTATATACTAAATAAGTCATACTTAAAAATAAGTTATAAAAAATATATGAAAAAAGTCAAATGGTTTAAATAGGTTGGTTAAAAAAATATTTTTTAGTGCAATATTCAGTTGAAACGGTCATTATGATAATACTTTCTCATGTTTTTTTTTATTTAAATTATTAAAATTATCAAAAATTAAATCATAATTAAAATTTTTAAAAACGTAATTATTAAAGGAGAATTATATACTAAATAAGTCATACTTAAAAATAAGTTATAAAAAATATGACATAAGATTTCATTTTATCTTTCTGAAAAAAAAATTCATACGAAAATATTTTTAAAAATAAAAATATATAAAATATTTTGAAAACAAAATATAACTATTTAAATTCTTATATTCAAAGTATTCAACTTATATATAAAAGATTGTTTTTGAACGAGAAGCCATAAAAGCACATGTATAAGACATTCTATACTATGAAATTAATGTTTTATTGTTGAGTGAGTCACAAAGAAATTACCTCTTTTGCTTCCAAAATATTTTATGTTATTTTTTATTTTTATATTTACAAAGAAATATTTTTTTATTTTTAATATTTTATGTTAATTCTTATTTTATGTTCAGATATTGAATTTATTGATAAACATCCATAATTAAAAAGAAAGAGAAAATTGTGAGGTTCACAAATAACTTTATCTCTATAAGAATCAACTACACACCATTATAAAAACTTTTAACATATTAGTCTATTACAAGTCTTTGCTTTCATCTTTACTTTTGAAAAGAAATTAATTATAACTTTATGTACCACTTGTCTGCCATTACTCCATCCCACTTCAACATTTGCTAACTTGTTCCACGAAAAAGTTAAGAAGTTAAAAAGATAAAAATAAAAAATGAGGTAAAATATTTATTAATAATATTTTTATTTATTTTTATTAATTTAATATTATTTTTTAATTAGTTATTACTACTAAATGAATAAAACGTAAATATTTCATTAATATTTATTTATAAAATATTTATGACGTAAATATTCTATTGTTGTAAGTCAATTTTTTGAGCGATTCATTTGAAACACATAAGATTGGAGAGGTATAATTTTACACATTTTCATGCCCCTCCCATAAGGAAAAAAAATGAAAAAAAGGGTTCATCTTAATTTTACTTATCTTTTCACATTTTTAGTCAAATTTTATTTTAAATAGCTTTTGAAATCATTTAACTTGATGGATTGTTCATTTATAACGAAATAGGTCATTATGTGATCTTCCATTATTCATATTAATTAATTGATTTTGTGCTTAATGCTTGAGATGATTTGATCATTCATTTTATGTTCTAAAATTTTGATATTCATTTAAAAATATTATATAAACTGAACATGAAACAACTTATCTAATGATTCTACATTTTAGGAATAGATTTAGGATTGTTATTATTTGGTTAGGTTAATGTTCCTAGTAAAAGATATTTGATAATTAATTAAAAAGTTGAATGTTGAATCATGTATTTAGAAGTGTTGTTATTTTTTTATACATGCTTAGTTTATTTTTTTATTTCTTTGATCAAACGACTTATTTATTACACATCTACCTCTTCTCTTCTTCTGTAATTTCCTTACGATGAAATTGTCGTTTTGAACAATAGTTCAAACCTTTGTTGAAAATTGATTAACAATTCCGTCGTGCCCATTGGCCTCAAAGTGGATGCCCCACCATCTTAAATCCAAATCAAACCAAACGCGTCTCTCACAGTTGACTCCAAACCCTAATCAATCATGCATACATAGAAATCATTCTCCCTTTAATTTCGTGGCAGGAAGAACCTTCGAACATTATTTTGTTAACAATAATCACAAGTCGCTTAAACAACCAATTTACACATTCCTACGCGATCCCATAATTCAACGGTGCCTCGTAAAATAAAATTAAACAATTGCATTGCGAATTATCAAAACTTATAATATAAGCAGAAACGCACTATAAACACGTTAATTGTAACGTTATTATGACATGAAATAACAATAATATAATAATAATAACAACAACTATGATGATCTTTAAGCACACGAAATACCGATGGCGGTGGTGACCATAAACCTCTCCGACGCTGACTTTCTCACAAACGAAGCGATCTCCGGCGAAAGCACACCCACCTCAAACTCAGGAAGTTCGGGAATCGTGGAGAGAACGGGTTCGGATTTGTCGTAAACAACGTAGAAACGATCTTTATTGGAATATTTTTCTGCCACTTGGAAAGTAGTATTGTTATTGCTAGCAATACTACTAGCGGTGGTAGACCTGGAACAAGAAGTAGAAGTCCTTAATTTGTTGCTGGACTTGAACACAAATCGAAGGAGTCTGTGGAAGGTTCGAGAGATCTTGAAAGGCTTGTTGTTGGGCATGATGGGTGGTTGAGGATGAACTTGAACTGAGAGACAACGTTCGGGTAAATGAGACATGGAAAGGGTTCTTCTGTTTTTCGGGGAATTCGCTATTGCTGTGTTCAATTGGTGTTTCAAGGAGTTGAGCTCGAAGGAATCGTATAGGGTGCTGCCACAATCCCAAACGTTTCCCTTCGAAACTTGGTTAAGATTTTCTTCTCTTGATTTCTTCTCCATGTGCTACAAATAATAGGGTTTTCTTAATTTTGGTGACTGTTGGTACTAGGTATATAGAAGGGAGATTATGTCTGAGATATGGATGAGGAGGGTTGAAGAGAGTGACGTTTGAGTACTTTTATGTGATGTTTGGTGAAGGGTGAAACGCGTTAGTTATGACTCTGTGATTTGGAAAGTGAGGATTTTTATAACAATTAGGGTTTCACGTCCCAAGGATATTGACCACCATGCCATTAAATCCGTGAAGATACTTTTTTTTTTCAATTTCTGTGCCAGCTTTGCTACATGCTTGCTTTGCATTGGCCAAATAAATAAATGAATCGATTAAAAACTATTAAAAAAAATAAATGTACACACACAATGAAAAGTGGGCAAATATGGGACACTGGGACGTGGAATAAAGGTGGCTCCTTGAAATCTTGAATCATGTGTTAAACTCTTGTGTCTTGTCACATTCACACTACTGTGTGAGATTGTGTACAAACATGGATTAATTAATAGAACGAGTTTAGTTACTTAATAGAAAATTTATTAAATTATTGATCATGTGGGCGGTGGCATTCTTATACTATATGAAAAATCAACAATAAAGTATTTGGTTTTCATTGTTGGGGTGCTTCTCCATGAAGACAGGAATTATGATGATCCCTTGAAGCATAATAGATACACATTGTTTAATCAACAAATTCGTATCATGAGTTTTGATATTGTTGTTCGTTATTTTGAAACACAAACTGTTCTACACCTGTTTGTGTGATAATGCATTTTCATCACAACTTGGTTTCAAGTTTTCTGGAATTAGTTTGTCTCTAAAAACATTAGTTTAGTTTCTTTATCATCCTTTTTGGTTTCCTTAATATATATCTTTCGTGGAATAATTTAGTTTTGATACACTATAAATGCATAAAGTTAATATAGAAGCTTGAACTAACAATGCTCTCACTTAATTTTAATGAAATCTTTGAATTATGAAAAAAAGTAAAAAACTAATACCTTTCAACATTTTTTTGTTAATCAAGAGATTACCAGGTGTAGGTAGTTTTGTGGAGTTGAAATCTGATATGCTCAAGTTATCAAGTTAAGAAGGTTGAATACGCAATAACCTAAAACCATACGTGGAAAGATGCAAAACGCAGTTATCAGGTCCAGGTGTATACATAGATTCAGAGTTTTGGGATAGAGACAGTTGAAAGGCGATGATAAATTCGTAATAAATGTGGTATGGAAAGTAATAATTTATCTCAACAACTAGATGTGAATAGGAACTTTATTTAATTGGAAGTTTGACTAGGATCAGATAAATTCTGACAGGAAGTGCAGTTGGCTAACTCTGAGTAAAAAAAAGCTCAATAGGTCATACTCATGGAAGTTTATTTTAGTAGAAGTTTTTTTTTTTCTTTTTTTTTTTAAATATTCAGTGTACATGTAATAAGATATACAATTTCACTAGTTCCTTCTCAATTTGATCATTTCCGTTTACTTTTAATCATTTAATCACTTTGTGACCCTTTTTTTAATTCACTGTTATTTTGTGGAGGATAAAGTGGGATTTAAGTTTAGAAAGCAAATTCTAAAACTTAATCAACTATATATATTTTGTAAGAGTTGACGTAATTCAAATATTTCAATTTTAATCTATAATATTTACTTTTGCTGTTAGAAAAATGGAAGATTTCTTCTTATCCTTAAGTTGACAATTGGTATAATAAACAAATTAGTGCCCAAAAGAAATCTTACTTCCACAAACCTAGAACTTTTATACATGTTTAAAGGAGGCTGATGTCCATGGGCCTTCACCACTTATTATAGTTTAATTAATTTGGGTTTTCTTAATCATAGTTACTGGCTTTAATATTGGTTAATATTTTGATGACTTTCTTTAGTCTCCCTTACTATGTTGAACATATGTAACTCCATTGATATGAGCTGGAATGTTTAGACTCTGAATCCCTTCCTTCCTGCCATACCTATACAGTTAGATTTCAATTGCTTTAAATAATTTAAAATGAAAAAACAATAAAAAATTACAAGGGATATTATTTTTATGTATGATGTTGATTTATTATTGAAAACAGTAATTAACATTGTCAGACAAAGTAATATTAAAATAATTTGAATCTTAAACTACTTAATTAAATGACATAAATAGTTATTACTTCGGTCAACCAGTGGTATTTAACTTGTCAGGAATTAATTTTTTTTACTAATTTTACTCATATCTAAACAATCTAACTTCAAAATTAAGGTTTGACCTAATTAAAATATGAAACTTAAAGTTACTAATTTATATTAGGTTATATATATAAATAAATACATGTATACAATACAGGCAAAGATATACATGAATTATTTGCAAGATATTAAAATACATAGACATGCACTTATACATTTTGTTAATAATAAAAAAAAATCAAATCTAGCGTTTCACAAGTCAACTTTACATAATTTATGAACATAACTCAATCAATTCTTACACCTCTATATCTCAAATTAAGAATCTAAATAAATTATTTTCTAATACATATTTGAATTAGATATTTTATAAAAAAAGTAATTATTTATTTTTCATAAATCCTTGGGAAAATTTAAAATAGCATTTTGAAAAATTAAGGTGGAACAAAAAATGTAATGCAATAACTCTAAATATTGTATCAAAGTTTGAAATTAGCTATAACTTCTTAAAGAGTTATTAGAATACATTATTTGACAGTGTAAAGGCTTTTTTACTTGAGATGATACATAAGTTATTAACGAAATAAAAAATTAACTTATAATGTGTGAACATTAAGCATTTTTCATTCAAGTTTTAAAATCAGTATTTTCGTTTCAATGAATTCAACGAGGTAAGATTTTAGTTTTTATGTGATTTATGCATAAAATCAAACTCTAAAAAAATTTGTAGCAGAGATATGATTTATAGCATGTATCGGTATAGCATTTGTTTTCTGATTTTTTTGGATTATGTTTTCCATATCAAAACAAAAGCCAGTGCTTACAGCTTCGCAGATTCAAATAAAGTTCGCACATCTTGGAGTTTAAAGACAGAAGTAATTAAACAGATTGTAGGGTGATTCTGGTTTATTGGATCTTGATAAATGTACCCAAATACTCACTTCACTCCTTTCTAAAATAGATAAAATCGATAATTATAACTAAGATGGTGACAAACTCAAAAAATCGTAAATTATAATACGAACTGTAAATTTTACTTTTTTTTAATATATATATATATATATATATATTATCTGTAAAAAAAGAAGTAAAAGAAATAAAAAAAAGTATTTAAAAGATATTATTAAAAAGTAAAAGAGATACATATTCAAAATAGTTTTGTTTTGTTATATTTTTAATTGAAATTTAAACCAATTCAATCAAGAATATGAAAGTGTAGTCCAAAACACTCTTAATTCTTAATTAGGTTTGAAATTTATTTTAAATTTTAATTGTATTAAATTGAAATTGAAACTCATATTCAATAAAAAAAGACTATTAATTATTATTTGAATTTTGAATTTATTTTAAATTTTAATTACATTCATTGGATGGTGTTATTGTTGACAACACATAACAAGATAATTTTAATTACATTAAATTGAAATTGAAATTTATATTCAATAAAAATAGACTATTAATTATTATTTAGGTTTTATATTTATTTTGAATTTTAATTACATTCATTAGATGTGTTATTGTTGACAACATATAACAAGATAATTTTAATTGCATTAACTTTTAATTTAAACTAAATTCATCTACCTAAAAAGGTGAATAGTCAGTAAAAAAAATATCTTTTACTTCCATCTCCAAAACATTTAAGTGTTTCACAAACTAAACCCCCAAAATTAAAATGAAGATTCAACTCCAACTTTGCTGTATATATTGAAAACAGTTCAGTAAAGTATGCTTTCACACTTGTAAGTGTGATAATCACACTTGTAACCCTGATTTTACTGGACTTGATACTATTTAAAACTGCGGTTTGGGCTTTGAAGCTCCGTAACATCCTGAAAAAGGTCTTTTCTTGTTGTACCCGTGTTTTTTCCTTTCTCCACATTTCTTGTATATTGTAAACCACTACCGGGAATGAATCCTATACTATCATTCTTTTTAAATTTTGTTTGTTATTTTGAAATTTAGAAGCTCTCATGAGATTAGTCTATGTTACCTGTTTCACAAATTGAAATAACATTTGGTGATGATCTATGTATACATTTCGTCAATCCACAACATCACTGCTGAACAGCTTAAATTGGTTTGCATCAAGAACCAATCTCCTTATGGAAGAGAATGCACCCATGATTCCAGCACCTGTGAACACCACTATAATTGAGCCGTTGACCCAGTAAGTTAAGGATGATTTTGGAGGCTGGTATGTCATGTTGTATAGAAGCATTGGCAGAATGAAATCCAAAGGGATGAAACCAATAGCACCAACCACACCGTTGATATCTCCAAAAAATGGCAACATGGCTGCCAACACCCCACAGCATATCATGTAAATTGTTCGGAGAATAATGCGAGGAATCAGGTTTCTTTTGGAAAACATCCCCTGCCTCACATCAGCTGATTTCTTCTCCATTATCTCATAAGCAACTTGAGAATAAACCTGTCATAATGTTGGGCCAGACATTAAACATTTGCTCGTGACAGTCTTGTTCATGGAAATTGATTAGAACACCCTAGAAGGATAAGTTCGCTGTGTAATAACTACTTCAAATGCTTAACAAGCTCCTTGACCACCATGTAGTCAACATCCACATGACACAGCCAATTTTTACAGCATACAAAGAAAAGTTGACAAAGATTGACCATGATGATAGTGATTTGAAACTGTGTAATAATTTCTCTATATTTAAAGTGGTTTTTAACTAGTTGACAGTGGATAATATATCAGAATTAAACTCTTTGTAGCCCCTAATATAATCCTTCACAAGAAGGAACAAAATCAAATAGAATTATTCTCGTGATTACTTAATTCTAGCCAATTGCCCTTTCCATTTAGATAGAAGTGTGTGTGAGCTTACCAGGCCAATGGCAAATAGCTGAAGAAGAACAAAGACGATTGCAAGTCCAAGGACCCAAGTTGGAGCCAAAGAAGGCCCACTATCTGGTAGCAGACTCTTTAAAATGTTTGAGTTGGATTTGTTTCCAAATACCCAATATCCAGAAACTGCAGCGGCGTAGAAAGTCACAAAAATTGCTGTATAACACATAAGAAGGCCTTTTACCATCTTCCCAGTGGCAGGGGGTGCCAGAGTTGCCTGTATTCATAATGACATGGTCAATAAAACATCAAAACAAATTATTTAAACTTAGGAATAGGAACATTAGGTACTTGTATCTCGGGCAATATGCCATTCCCATATATTGCTGCAATTATGGAGAGGGACGTGAAGGCACTGAAAGCCCTTGCAGACTTCTTAGGTTCTAAAGAATAGTCCCTTGGAGGGGCATTTTCAGACGTACCTGCAACATGGTTGGAGTTTGTTACATCATTGCAACATTTCATGTATTCAGTAGAACTCCGGGTAACAAATTATGTCATTCATTCTATTTCAACATAGAATTGTTGACTTCATTACCCTTGAGCTTGTGAGAAAGTGAACATACAGCAATGTTTTAGTTAAAATCTCTATTGTCGAGTTAGCACTTGACAACAAATTCTATATTGTCTCAAAGTAACTCCAATGCACAGGGTCTGTACAATTACATTACAATGTATACCAAAAAGACATTGAGTTCATTTGTGTAAGCAACATAATTACACACAATTCGGATTAGAATTTATTGTATGCTTAACTGAAATATTTACTGAAAAAACTTAAAAGAGCTTATAAAAGACCGCTAGTGAAATTCAAGTTCAATAAAGTTGTTCAATACACTCCTTAGGTTGATCACAGTGAAAAAAATAAATAAATAAAACAAGAGGGGTCCAAGTGAATTGAGTGAGAAGTATTTAGCACTAGTTTTAATCCAATTGCAGAATTATGATTTGAAATGTTTGCACTTTCTGGTAAAAATGTAATCAAGCGAAAAAAATACCTGCATGAATACAGGCAACAACCACGAGGATGGTATAGCCAAGGGCGAAAACTAGTGAACAGAAGTTGATGTGTCGCAGGGAATGGAAAGAAGGAAGCTGAGATAAAACTATCATTACCGCTGTCACCATTGCGATAAAGTGGTACAATTTGAGGGATCCATGAGGTGAAATATTGGAGTATATGATCTTCCATGACAAAAGACAAAGCAGTCAATTACTTTTTCAAGCTAAAAATAAGAAAATGAAATACTATAGTTGACACAGATATTTAATACTCCAAATCATTATATTCTCTTAAAGCAACACGCAGCAAAAGTAAAAGATAATGCACAAAATGATTATCTAGAGTTATCGGTCCAGGCCAAAATGCATATCATTAAAAGGTGTGAACAAAATTGCCTTCATGAACCAAAATTTCAAAGTTTCAATGAGCAGAATGCGTGACTCAACAAATCACAATTATGTTCCTATTGCATTTGCACCACATCAACCTCCTAGCCTAAGTTGTGGAAACACAGTTCAATTATTTGCTATTATTGAATTTGTATCTTTTCATTTTCTCTCTCTTCCTTGAATGAAACTTTGTTATTTTCACATTGAATACCCTCTTGGCCATTTTCAGTTTGTCACCAGTCACTATAACTCAACACTTCGGCTAGAACAAACCATGGTTACGTTACGTAGGGTTTAAGCTCTGAGTGGAAATTTCCATCACTACTCATCCTCTTAACACTCTCGATGGTACATTTTTTATATTGGAATTGTGGATCAGTTCAATAACTTACGTGTGTAAGTCAAGAACGCTCCCAAAACATCCAAAATAGTTCACGGCTTAAACGTGTTCAACTGCAATATCTAACCAATAAGTGAAAACTTCTTAAAAGGTTAGGCGTGAAAAAATAAAAAATAGAAGAGCAATCAGTGTTGATTGGGTCAAAGAGATAGGAGGAATTTAATTTACTATATAATAATACAAATATATACAATTAAACCAATTGCTTTCATTGGTGTAGTCTTTATAGTTTCTTTATATAATAAATAAATAAATAAATAACCTCAAGACATTCACCCGCAAGCAAGATTGCCCCAATGCCAACGCCAGTGTTGATTGCCGTTTGAATGAAAATTACAAAATAAAACATCCATCCTGACCCTGCAACAAATTATTGCATTTTTATAATCTGACAAAAAATCAATAACAAAATACATAAAATATAAAGCTTGCATACACCTATCATGTAACCTAATAAAATCTTATAGACTCAGTTTTTATTTTAAGGAACAAAAAAGATAGAAAAAAACTCGTCATACATTATTTTCTGAAGTAAGATGTATTATTTTATTTTGAGAAAAAAAAAAAATTAAGTTGAGTAATAAAAAGATACATGTGTGTAAGATAGATATAGGTGTGTGTATAATTTTAAAAGTCTTCACAGTTAAAGTACAAAATTAATATACACGAGAAATAGAACCAGAGTAGAATTTCATGTAAAAAAAATTGTACGACACTGTTACCTTAAATTTTCTGCATTAATTTTATAGAGAAATTTCAATTTGATCAAAAAGATAAATATCTCAACCAACAAAATCTACGATTGGGTAACAAAATTGGGCCACATGTATTTTGTGAGGACAAATTTGTGTAAATTAGCCAGATAAAGCCCGAAATTTCGCAGCCAAAGAAAAAAACAAAACAAAAGGCCTTGGAAAATACTAAATAAGAAAAAAATGTGATAAAAAATGTTTGATTTGTCATTAAAAAAAAAAAAAACGTTTGATTGAAAACTTATGCGTCGCCGTAACGTAAAACAACAATTATTTATATCATACGCGTAACGTAAAACAACAATTATTTATATCATACGTTAAATTAAATAGATATTAAGTATTAATAAAATTCAATTAATTCTTTTACAAAATAGTATATATATTTAAGGTAATAACTGTCAACATAATAAATTAAAATCAATGATAATTCTCCTTTTCAATGTCTTAAAATTCAATAAGAAAAAAAGAAATTTAAATGAGTGTAAGTGAAAAGAAATGGATATAGTTGACTTTCTACAAATAGGGGGAACTCCACATAAAATTAAGAAAGAGATAGACAAATTAATTCAAACTAGGGAAAAGAAGAAAGAATAAAAAAAAAGAGAGAGATAGCATAATTCATCATTATTTGAGAATAATTTAAAGAAAATAACGTGACCTAGAATGTAAAGAATAAAACTCTAACAAAATACAAGATTTAAAACTCCTTTATAAGTTATAGGAAATCGATAAACAAATTAATTTAAACCTGCATAATTATTTTGAAAATATTTTACCTACAAAACTATGTCTCGTAAAATCCTTCAAACTTTCATCATTTTCAATTTGTCACAAACCTCTATCTGTGAAAAAAAAAAAGTGATTTAAAAGAAAAAAGAAATTGATTACTATAAGAAAAGTCAACAAAGAGAACAAAAAGCTCTATAATCAAGGAAACTGATAGAGAAACAATAAAGACCTGGGTTTGAGAAGATTGAAGAAAACGAAGTAGACACAAATTAAAAATGAAAATCTAGATAAACTACACTAAGAAATTGTTATAAATTAATCACCTAAAACGTCAGCAGCTAGTTCTCGGAAACGAATGTGACGGCGACCAGATTTTTCACAGTGATCGAGAACTTTGGACATGAGGAAGTAGGAGTAGAAGGTAACCACCCCCATCGTCGTAAGGCACAAGAATCCAAGTCCCCACCCTAATCCTCGGAACGCGTAAGGCAGAGTCAGAATCGATGGTCCAACGATCGCCGTCGTTAGGTGGAACCCCGCGTGCCACCACTCACCTGTCAATTGTTAAGCCATGCATCAATGTGCTCGCTACTTTCGTCTAACAGAAACCAAAACCATTTAAATTCATGAGTTCCGATGTCAATGGTTGGTGAATCGGAGTTATTTACCTTTGGATTGGAGAACGAAAGCAGCTCCGCCGTCTTCATCCTCGTCGTGGCGGCTATGGATATCGGCTTTCGGTGGTTCCGTCATGGATGAACTGGCGGTGAGTTATTAACTAAAGAAGAATGAGAATGAGAGAGATCGTGCCTCCGTGTGTGTCTATATATATATATATATATATATATATATATATATATATATATTTTTTTATTTTTTTTTTTTTTTTTCTTTTGGTACGCATTAACTAGTTTTCATTGTTAACAAAATTAGAAGAAGAACGATTATTTAAGATATGTAGTAATGTACTGTTCATCATTTCTAGTTTTGTTTTTTATAATTTTTAATACTCTTAATTTTGTAAGGAAAATAATTGGTTAAGAAAATAAACGGAGAAAGTTTTATAAATAATTAGATAAATCACTAAATTTTAGAGCCGAACAAATCCTAAATGTGTAATTGCATCAAGTAATTAATTTTTCTTTTCTTTTTAAAGGTAAAAATAATTTTGTTCGGTAATTAAAAATGGTAAATTACCATTTTCAATTTTATATTAATTAGATTCTCTCCCAAACCATATCCTCAATTTAATCACTCTACAATTAATTAATAAGATATTTAATGCTTAATTAATTGGTATTATAATAACAATTGTTCTAGTCAAAAAGATGAATACTAGTTTTTTTAGTAAAAAAGAAAATTTTTGACTTTTGGGAATAAGTGGGAGAGACGAAAGGGGTAAAAAGGAAGAGTTTGTTTTTGTTAATAAAATAATATATTGTTAAAATTATGGGTCCCTCTCTAGCATAAATAATATGTCTTTTAAAATATTTATTATAATATTTATCATTCTATAGTGTATAAAATTAGTTCAGCATGTCAACAATTTTGACGGTACTAATGTATTTAAATATAATTGTAGTAAAGAATCTTAAATATTTGAGAAAAGAACGAATGAAGATAAGTGGTATTTCCAATGATTGAGGCGAATGAAAACTAGGTTTCACGCTTTCTTGTGTACACACTTGCAATGCACTTTCTGAATGTGTCGTCTTTCAGATCCAAAAATAATAAACAGAGTCCATCCAGATATCGTCCATCAAGCCACCCATCTATGTCTATCCAAATTTGAACAATTTTTTCTTATTTCCTCATTTGAACTGCTGATAAATGAACCACATCAAATAAAGTTGTCACACGGTATGAATGTAGATGTTAGATTTGACGGAAAATATTGGTCTCTATAAACCTAGAAAAGAGTCTATACTTGATGCTAAAAAGTATATTATAAAAAAAAACAAAGAAAAAGATACTTGTTTCTGATCAGGCATCGGGGTGGGCTAAGGTATTCATGTAAAAATTTAGTCTTTACTTACGTTTTTTTAGTGTTTTAAATATTAATTAAATAACTATTTTGTAAAATTAAAAATTATAGCAAATAAAACAAGATTTTATCAAATATTTAATATTAAAAAGATATACTCAATTTTCTCAATGTCGAAAATATAAAAAAGAAATTAAAATGATAAGCATCAAATAAAAATAAATAATTATAAAAAGTGAAAATGTAAAAATAACTAAATATATAACACTTAATAAATTAACACATATTTTAATAATTTAAAAGTCTACAAATAAAAAAAATAAGGGCAAATATTAAAACAAAGATGGATACATAACAGACATATATACATACTTATTACCTATACTTATATTATACTAGTCAATACAAAAATTTCAATCAAGATCAGAAGGAGTTTTGACCAAAAAAAAAAAAAAAACGATCCCTTTGTACCCAGAACCCATCATACATGGGATACTCAGATTTGAACATAAATATCAATAAATTACATTTAAGAGGCACTACACAACACTCAAAGTCAAAGGTGTGTTATTAGCATTTATGGCTCATGTTTATTGCAAGGCTTCCATATTAACTCTCTCTCACTATATTCAATGTCAAATCTTAAATAAAACGAGTTGCTTTGCCAAAAAAATATCCCACCTGAGTTATCACGGAGCAAATAATTACATTCGTTCATGTTGAGAAATTTTTAAGAGATTGTTGGAATAGACAGTAGCTTGTAAATTTATTAATAAAACGGAACTAAAGATACCAAACAGACAATGCAAGCAATTTGTTCAAGGAAAACGTGCCATTTTAGCGACAAATTTTAACATATATCTTTATTTATGCATTTCTTTTTTGTCACCCCCTTCCAAAAAGATGTTTTTCTATAAATAATACATTTCTAAACAAAATTCCAAAATGGACTGAGGAGAATTTTATTTCTCTAATTAGTTTTATGGTAGGAAGTTTTGAGTTTCCGACGTCTGAAATTCCATCGGAATTTGGCTTCTGAGAATCGGAATTTTGAATACCGTTTTGTCTTTTTCTTAGTGGAGGGGTGAGGAAAACTGGAGAATTTTGTAATTGAAATTCAGCTTCTTAAAGACCGAATTCACATGTTTGGGGAAATAGAGTTTTTCTTGGTTATGGCGAAAAAATCCTTCCAAAACACAATCTTTCAAAACAACAACAAAATTTAGTTACAAAAAAACATGACTCTTTTGTTTGAAAGAAGAAAAACTCTAATTTTTATTTTATTTTTAGCTGAGAAATTTTAATTCTTATTCATGTTAAGAAACAGCCACCACAAAAAAAAAAATATCCTTTTGGTCAGAGAAAGCTCACCAAGCCCTTGATTGCAGTATCATGAACCCAAGAAAAAAACATTTTAAAATATTTAATATTAACTAAAAATATGAAATTAACTTTAGGTGATTGTTCTAAGTAGGCATCAGAACATCAGATTCATTATTTGACACTCATTCATAAAATTTTACACTACGTGGTTCATGCATCAAAACACGATTTGTTAATTCACAAATCAAAAACCAGCACCAAACACTAAGTACAATGGACAAATTTGAGAACAACTGCATGAAGAAAAATTGCCAGTAATATTAAAAAGAAACAGACACGATTGTTCGATTTTCTTTACAACCTCTGTAAAGAAAATTACAGTCAAAAACAAAATTGACGACTAAACTTTCAAGATAAGCATATTCAATACAATTTTGAACATGCACAAGGAGATTTCTTATTTCTTCCATTTATTCTTCCGTTTTCAGGTTTGCAATTGCAGCAAGAGACTTGTTGTATTCTTCCATTTCTTTCTTGTACGCGTCCATTGCATCAGATGCTTTGCCATTCCAGAATTGCCTATCTTCCTCACTCAGTTCCTAATCAATGATAAGAAAATCAAATTTAATGGATGTTCTAAGCAGAACAAAATTAATTGTGGAAGAAGCTATGTTCAATACATACCTTCCACTTCAACGAGACAAGTGCATTAAGGGTTGAGGTGTTGATTCCTGGTCTTTCATCCTGTAAAGTTTTCCTTGCTTCTTTGCTGCACAGAATAGAATTTTAACTATTCACAACACCATAAATAATACTCTCTCAGTTTAGTTTAAGTTGCTAGCTGAAGTTACCTGAATAGGATGAACGATGAAGGAGGCCTCTTAGGCCTGTTTGGATCAGAATTCTTGTCTTCCTTGTTCTGTTTCTTCTTCTGACGATTCTGTTTTGTTTTCTGCACCATGACAGGGTGAATTAGCATCAGTAGAAATACAAGGTTTAAAACTGAAAGAGAACAGAAGAAAAAAAAAATACCTTGATTATATTATCAGTTTTCTCCTTCTTCTTCAGGAGTTGCAAGGCTTCTTGTTTCTGAAGTTTCATATGCTCCTCCTCCTCCATCATGAGGTGGGCAGCTTCCTCATCTTTCTTCTGCTTATAAGCCTCCATTTCTAAAGCATATTTCTTCTTGTTCTTCTTTGCCATCTGAGGGTTACAAGCACATTATTTGTACGAAAACGGATGCCTCTAAAATGACTCAAGAGAAGGACATAATAATAATAATAAGTAATCATGAGAGTAGAGAGAGACCAAATAAACAAACCTCTTCATAGGGTCTCCTTTGTTCCTCTGTCATGTTTTTCCACTCTTCGGCTGTGATCTTTGGAACCTGATAAAAGAAGCAAGAATTTATACTTTATTTCTTAAAAGCAAGTCATGGTTAATGAACAAGAAATGGACAAGTACATACAATTACCTCCAAGAAATTCTTGTTCTCGGCAAGAAGAGCTGCTCGCCTATCGTTAGTGAACAAGAAATAAGCAGACATGGGGTGCTTTGGTTTCAACGGATCCTTCTCTTTCCTGTGAAGATGCAATACAAACATCAATAACCAGAAAAATTATGAAGAAAAGTAAATAATGCACCACAACATTGTAAAAGGACCAAGGAGAGTATTTATAATTTACTTGTTCTTCTTGGTCTCTTTTTCTGCCTCTTGTTTTAATTGCATGTACTGTTCAAGCAATTCCATGGCTGTCCTTTGTTTCTGCTCCTCTTCAAACAACCTCATTGCCTCACTCTCACGTTTTTCCTTTGCAATCACTTGCAAATAAGCTTCTTTCTCAGTATGATATTTCTCTTCATAAGGCTTCTTCTCCTCTGCACTGACAGTCTTCCATTTAGCCCCCAACATGTTAGAAATTTCCTTAAATTCTGCCTCTGGGTTCGTTTTCTTGATCTGCACCAGACACCAAGCCAACAATACATTAAAACCATTGAAATTTTAAACAAAAAGAACAAAAGAAAGGAGAACATAAAGAAATACAATTATTCTAAATGATTGCTTGATTTTACCTCATTCCATTGGTCTTTCATCCACAAAATGTAAGGTGGAGAAGGCCTTTTCTTCTCAGAGACCCCCTTCTTCTTCTTTTCCTTTTTTGTTTCATTGTCTTTCATCACAGGCAAATTCTACAGAAATAGGAAAAGACACACTAACATAAATAAATAAAAACACAAAGAAATGATAAAAATCAAACCTTTAAAAAAACGATCTGCAATCACCCAAATTGTCCACAATTTTCCACGATATCAGCGATCCCGACGAAACCCAGAATATATTTGAAGACCATGATAAAATAAAAACATCCATATGAAAGATGAACTGAACTCACCATGGTAGGTTTAAACTCCTTCAACTTCTGCAGTTTTTTCAGCTCAACTTGAAGCTTTTCTTGTTCACGGCCACGGTTTTCGAGCTCTTCGTCCTTCTGCTTGAGAGCCTCGTCTCTTTCCTTCAAGAGCTCTTCTGTCTTCTCCTTCTCGAGGCGCATCTGCTGCAGCATTTCCTGCATCTCGAGCAATTCTTTCTCGAAAGACTGCTGCTTCTTGGAATCTTGTTTCGACGACGGTGAAATCGGTATCGTTGAGGCCTCAGAAACCTTCCCGGCGATGATGTTGGCCTCGTTCGTTGATGGGGATTTCTCCTTCAGGGCCCTTCTGCCCCTCCCCTTCCTTTTGGGTACCTCAACAACTGTGTCACCCATCGATGAAACAAAGGAGAGAGTGAAAGAGTTGTTTCTGAAAATTTGCTCTACACAGTGAGTTCGTTTGTCTGAGGACAAAGAACGAGCTCTTCTAATATAGGATAACTGGAGCAACGGTCTGAATTTTCAAATTTGAAAGAGGGGGTGCCACTCTTGGTTTCTCTTTTATTAGTTGACCGTTTTTACCATGTTTGGGGAAATTTTGAACTTTTGAAGATCCACAGAATTAATAACCATTTATCAGGTGATTTTGAAACCCTAGGTAAAATAATAATAATAATAATAATAATAATAATAATAATAATAATAATAATAATAATAATAATAATAATAATAATAACCTATAAATAGAAAGTTTGAAATAGATATAATTAATGTAATAGATTCGATTTTTATATATTTAAAAAATATTTTTTAAAATAATTTGATGTAAAAATAAATTTTCAAATATAAATTAGAGATAGAATAAATTTTGAATTAAAATAAAAACTTTTATTAACTCTTAATAAATGTTTTTTAATGTATTAATTTTAGTAGTTTCTTTTTATTTTTGTATGTATAAATGACGCTTGAATACACTTTTAATAAAAAAAAAACAACTAATGTAATTTTTTTTTGTTCTGAAAATTCTAGTCATTTGCATATTGTTTATCGCTCGTGTTTACAAGCAGTGAAACATTTAGAAGACTTATCGAGATGAGTTTGTTTTCTTAAAAATGAAGATTATTCCAAATGGGTCACTCTTACAAATAATTTGTTCTATACATTTGCAAAACATTTTCACCTAAGTTTTAATTTCATTTCTATTATAAATTTCAATTGCTTTTATATTTCATTATTTTACTTTTCAAATTTATTAAAAGTAAGAAAATAAATTAGTCAATCATATAGTAAAAAAAAAATAATCAAAGTTTTTGGTCTATTAAAAAACTAAAAAAATTATTGATCTGTAATTAACATAACACGACTTGAATTCTAATGTCCGAATTGCTTAGACCACTTTCCGATTTTATAGGAAAAAACATCATAGATTTAATCACGACTTTTATATCAGGAAAAACAATTTGTGTTTTAAAATTCCATTTTTTTAACGTGAATTACCGATTACTGGGTATGTTTAATAGAGATGAAGCAAATAGAGGAACAAGAAAAAAGAGGGAAAAAAAAGATGAAGAGGTGAAAATAGGAGTAATTTGATTGGAAAGAAATAAGTGAAAAATAGAAAGAAACCAAAGTTCTTTTATTAAAAATAAAAAAGAAACATCTATTATTTATTATTATTAGCGTTTTATTATTGTTATTATCATCATAAAAAGAAAACTAAAAAAACAATTATGCAATTTAGCCAAAATATTATGCAATTAAAAAATGTTTTTAAAAATCTAATTTGACAAAATAAATCAGGAACAATCTTGTTATTAAATTATACTATTAGAGATTAATTTAATTTATTTACATTTTAAGAATTGGATTAAATTTTTTATTCTTTCATGTCTAAATAAAGAGCTCTGACATAGTTAAAAATTAAATTGATGATTCAGTCTTTAAATAATGGCACAATGTTTCCACGAGTGTTGGAACGTGGAACTAATATGTATTCAAGCCAAGACAAAAGAAAAATCTACAGAAGCAATTGGCCAACCAACATAGGTGGAGGACAATTTAACACATTTATTGAATTAAGAATAAATAAATAGTAAATAGAAAGGGAGACAGGACAGATTTTGATGGGCATGCACTTCCATATAAAAATTAACTGTAAACTAATATTCAGAGTCCTTTTTGCTACATTCAATATATTTGCCTCCAATCTCCATCATCATTTCTGTATGAATATGAATATCAAGAATCACAGTATACAACAGAGAGTAACAATTCTCACTCAATATTCACAACTGTATGAGGGCATTTTCAATGGATTTTCTTTTTCTTACCCCTTCACAACCATCTCCATTATTATATCATTCCAAGTGTCTATTGGCCCAGGTAAGCACCAATGCAGACAATCATTCTGAACTTTAGCATTCTTGTCCTTTGCAAATGGCTGAAATTGCCTGTATGGACCAGGATGCCCATCAGGTCTCAATTGTGAGAGTGCAGAAAAATCCACAAGCTTGAAGTTCACCCCCTTTTTTGGAGCTTCAGAAGCTGCCTTTCCAACCTCATCTAACTCTATGTCACGGAGCATCTGGTTCAAATATTTCCTTTCCATCTCTCCTTCTTTAACCGGTGCTGTTCTATTGCAAGTTCCCCCACTAAACCACTCCCCATTCTCAAAATGATCAGCCGTGAATGTCCTGAAAAAAATCATCCCTTTGTGATTTGAAGAAACTATGAAGTTCATCACAGATTTCAAGGCTTTGCGATATGCGAAATTAAACCCCAGCTCGGTCAGGTTCCTCTTCGGACAGGAGTGGCAGCCCAATATAGTGTCATTCTCATAGTAGATTGCGGATTTCAGAAACCATTTCCCGGTTGAAATAATTATGTAATCAAAGTCCAGGTACTGATCGGTCCATTTACTGTCCAGTTTATCAAGATGTAGCTCAACTTCAGAACTCGAAACTCCATTTATGTCTTCAAATATAGCAGCTTCCACAAGGAATGGCGACCATATCACTGATATGCTGAAGTTGCTTGAGGGAAAATTCCAGCTTTTGCACCTGTATTCCTCGTCATGGTAAACTAAGACAGGTTTTTCCACCTGAAGGACAAAATAGTTCGTGTGAATCACTCCTCTTCCAAGGCTTCCTAAGAGTAACAACAGTATATATATATATATATATAGGCCACAATAATTTCTAAAATACATTATGCTCTGAAACACTGTGATAAGATTTTGTAGTGGCGACAGTTAAACTTTATTAGGAAACCAATGTTGTACCATGGAATAGAGAAAGTATTGGAAATTCATCAACTAGATGTAAGGTCAAATATAGTATTTCAGTGAGCTGTAAACTTTATCTTGCAAACCAGTTTTGTGAAATTGAGTAGGCATAAACCTACTTACTTAGACTCTATCATTGCCTATCCTAAAGAGATTATAATTGCAAACATGGGTGCATGGACTTTTTTACAAAAATCAATAATCATTCCAATGGAAGTTCAAATCAATCCATGTAAACCAAAATGATGCTATTCTCAATGAATTCAGAGTGGAAGAACAACGTTTAGAAATATTTGTATAGTATCCAAATCTCGGTGCCTCAAATCTATAAGCCACTAGATTCTCATGAAACATCAACAGAGCTAGGAAGTAAACAAGAAACCAATGATTTTACTTAACTCTCACACGCTAAATGTTAAAGATCCCACATCGACTACAAACTAATTTACAATATATAAGTGGAGACAATTCAGACTCTTGATTTTGTAATACTTACATTTACAATCCTTACTTTAAAAGTTGATTTTGTAAGGATAAGGTAGACTTAAATTAATTGCCTAATACTAAATCATAGGTTGAAAGCCTATAAGAGAGTGATAAACATATAACTACCAAGTACTTAAGCCTACTCCATGATTTATTTAAGCAAACAAGTCCTGCCAAACAAAAGCTTTCTCACACAAACAGAAACAGACTCTTGATTTTATCTTCCAACAAAATTTAAGTGCAAAAGGCAGTTGTCAGATCCTCATAGAAACAATCAAACATTCACAAGAATCGAACAAAAGGGAACGCAACATTTGGACCTAACGATCAGCTTTGAAAGTAAGTTAGCAGAACCACTAATAATTTGCCAAAACATACCTTAGCGAGAATGCAAAGCAGGGATTGAACATGGTTGCGCGAAATGGAATCACCAATGAAGGCCCAGGCCTTGTTCCGCATCATGTTTAGAAACCTCTGTGGATCAAGCTGAGGCAAATCACAATGTCTAGGAGCCCACCTCCAATACAGAAACTCTGTATCAGGCCTTCCATTCTTCAAGCAATTTTGATGAGATTCAATAAGGTCGCAGGTTTCATTGGTATAAGCTGGTCCAGCCGGGTTCCGGACCCAATCCCCATTAAAGTAATCACATTGCTCTGCATTCAATAAAGTGCAAGTCAGAACCAGACATTCACACTCCTACCTCACAATCCAACAAACTTATGTAGAATTTAATATAAACAACAAACTATTCTCTTTAAATATCTAAAGCAGATGAGTGTCAAGAGCTCAAACTCTACACCACCAACTAAGTTAAAATAACCTATTCGTGTTAGCTGATTCCCCGCATTGAAGTGTTTATTTGATCTGATTAAACGTAATAACTATTCCTAACATAAAAAACTACACTCAAAGTACATAAAAATTGAGCTCATATATGTAATGTAACTAACACAGATACAAACATTCAACTTGGTATGGTGGTACAATAAGCTATGATGACGAAAAACAAATTCCAGAACAGCATATCAGAATTGTAGATCTAAACGCACGGGCGTATATTTTTCTGACAAAGGGGTTAAAAGAAAAGAACCCAACAGTCACCTGATTCTGTGGGAGAGAGCTGATCTTCAGTTTCAGAAACGGATTCCAGAACAGGTGGAGGTTCGGGAACACGTTCCAGAACAGGTGGAGGTTCGGGAACATGTTCCAGAACAGGTGGAGGTTCGGAAACAGGTTGTGAAAGAGATGACGCGTGAAGTGGGTTGTGGGGCTGTGACAAGGTGACTTCTTGGGGAAATGGGGATTCGAGAACAGGGGAAATCGGCGGGGAGAGGGAGTGAAAGAAGAGAATACGAAAAGCAAGGCCTACGAAGAAGAGGGTGAGGAGCAACTTGAGGAAGATGTTTCTGTGGGTGAAGGGAAAGTTCTGCTTCAAATAATCGGTCCTCATTTTGTGTTCGTTAGTTCGTTTGGAGAAACAGTGTTACAGTGGTGACAGAGCATGGAACAGAGGAAGTGACTTGCTCTGTGTTGAGTCTTCACGAGAAATCAAAGTGACGAAGCTAAGGAGAAAGGGAAAGAAGAAGGTGTGGAAAACTTGGCAGATCCATGTCTGTGACCGACGAGTTTTGACGACAAGAGAAGATTCTCCACCTGTTATTTTCCACTTTTTAATTAACCATTTTCTCTTAGCTTCACTTCAGATCCATGAATAAACAATGGTTAGAGTGCATTAACAGAGTACCCTTTTAGTACTAATGATTTTTTTTTTTTTTCACACTAACAGATCCATAATTCAACACTATTGTCTTGAATAATTATTTCTTATTTTGTGAGAGATTCATCTCTTTAATTACAATCGATTTCTGTTCATAAAAATAATACAAAAAAAAAATCTCAAAATTATTTTAATGGGATTTAAACCCCTCCCATCATGTGCATTGGCAACATATAATTAATACTATCACCATTACGCTTTGACTTAAATACTTTATTTTTGTTAATGGTGGATTTTTTTTAGTTTTTTTCATTTATCAATAGTTTCAAAACAATATTAATTACTTTTTTTTATTACTTTTACATTTATTTTTAGCTATTTTTTTGACTGATATACACATACTTATTTATTAATAGAAACTCTCGTAACTATTTTATTAAAAATAACAAAATTATTTCTTAGTTTTTACCCAAAAATTATGAAACAAAAGAAAATATCAATGTATTCATTTCTATAACATAATACAAAAGTAATTAATTGCTTACTTTTAACAAAAGTAAATAAAATATAGTTACTAAAAATTTATTCGGTTAAATAACTATTTATTTAATAAATTTACTTCCTATACCTCTTTTAAAGCAATGACTATACTCCTACTGTTACTGTTATTATTGGTAATACCATGATTATCGCTTGCAATCAAGGTTATAACGTTGACTTAACTTTTAAATTCCAATCCTATCAAAACCATTTAACATCTATCAAGTCTTTTAATAAACTCGTATAATTTTTAGAGGTAAAAATAGTCAAGAAAATTGAAATTAAATGTATTTTTTTCAGTTTTTATCTCACAATGACAATGTTTTAATAAGATTCAAATTATTTGAAAAATTGACATCCTTTTGTAATTGTTTTAATAATTATGCTTTTATACATTTATATATGATTTAGTTATAGTTTAATCATGTTTAGTGCTGACATATTGTAATAATTTATTATTGTAATCTGCTATTTTATAATCAGAAAGTGAAAATATTATATTATTGTTAATTTAAAAGATTAATAAATTTGTTAACAATGTTTTTTATATTAGATAAATTACAAGTTTTAGAAACTGAGTCTTCAAAAAATTTACGAATTAACATACATTTTCGAGGTTAATATTTTTTGTAAAGAAAAATAGGTTATAAATTAGGAATTGGTGTTTAATTTTTATTAAATTAATACAACTTTAAAAAAATTCCTGAAATACTTTATTAAAAAATAAATAATAGAGATAAGATCATTTACAATATAAGAAAACAAAAAAAAATGAGAAAAAGATAGAAAGAAAAACACTAAAAATATAAATTAATTTGATTTTTCTTTAGTTTACATTCATTTTTTAATAAGGTTCAAAACTAAACCAACTTAATTTAAAAACCAAAAAAATTATAAATCACGAAAAATCAATTCTTGTTAGATTGTGTCTGAGTTTTCTTTTTGAAACCCCTTTTTGATTTTAGCACGTGGAATAAAAAATGGCTCAAATCAAACTAAATTGCACAGTGCATTATATTTACTTGTTTTTATATTTATTAGTTTCAAGTTGTGTTTTTCTAAGTGCAAGTAAATTTCATTTATTGTAATTGAATTATTTTTTAGATTTTCATTTATATATTGATATATTCTTGTAACTTTTAAAATTTTGTAGACTTTTTAATTAATATAGTATAAAATTAGTTGAATTTTCAATATAGTTGTTCTATTTAACAACAATTCATATGTAATGTTTTGTTTTAAATTCATTCATTAGCAACGTTTTTTAAAATAAATGATAGTTCAACAAATAATAGCTAACAAGATGGTTGTTGAACAAATGAGATGGAGGACCGCAGTTTGGTTTTATTCATATTGTATAATTAATTTATCAAACCAAATTGTAACACACTTGTTTTCTTTATTGGTTTGGTGATTTTTTAGTCTAAAATTGAATCGAATATCATTATAAACATTTTTAGTTTCAATCATGACATTTTCTTAGATGAATTATTGTATCTATTTGTAATTATATTACTAACACGCTTCATATCATATATAATCTTGTTTCGTCAAAGTTAAGTATACAGAATTAAATTAAGAATTAAAAAAAAATGAAAAGACATCACTCTTTTGTGAAATATAATGAATAATGTATTCTCAATAGGATTATAAAACTTTGAATACTCATAAATAAAGTAAAAATAAAAGTATAATGGTTTTAGATAAAAGAAAAAACTTATTGTAAATAAAATTCTAATTGATGAGAGACATTTTTTTTTTAGTTGGTAAAATCTAATTATGAAAATAATTAAAAAATACAAAAAAAAGAGAGTTGAAAGTGACATACCGAAAATGAAAAATAACAAAAAAAAAAAGAAATGGAATAAATTGGCCTACAGGACTTCCATCATGTTTTTTAAATCCAAGTGAAGCTGGAAACTTAATAATCGAGTGTTAATGAATTTCTTTTGAGCACAACTTTTGTCTCCACCTATTTCTTTTAAAAATATAATATTCTAAAACAAGTTCAACCTTACCAGATTTTAACAAAGATGATCCTTAAAAAATAATTGTTTGGATAGTTTTTCTATAAACATTTATAATCTTTTTATTAACTAATTCATCTTATATTAATTTATTCGAATGCTAATTTCCATCTTATGATAAACTATTTTTTTTTTATCATACTCGCACACTGTTTAACAATAACTTAATATCATGACCTTTCACACTACTTGCTAAGAATTTGTACAGGACAACAAATAGGACAAAGGTGAGAAAAGAGTAGGTAAATATAATAAAAAAAACAAGAGAAAAAACGTCACATAATCCAGCGTGAGGTACTTCTGTTGACACCTTTCAAAGTTTACACTACCCTCGTACAACTATTTTATTAATATTTTATTTGATAATTTATTTTTATTTTAATTAAAAAACCTAATTTAATATTCTATTAATATATAGAGCTGTTTAATGAAAGCAATAAAAACATGGGTTGTGAAAATAGTTTTTTACATCCAGCGTAGGTGGAACCATGATCCTTTTTCACATGTGCCGTTGTTTAAATGGTTTTTTTTATATAAGAGAATTAATCTGAAATGTCAACATTTTTTTAAAAATGAAGTCACTTAAAGCCTGTTCTCCCACATTCTTAGACAGGAATCTATATAGAAATTATAAAAATTTAAATACATTAAATAGTTAAATTCTTAATAAGGGATGTAAATATATAGTTTTTTTTTAATATTGGAGACAGCTGTAAAGTTTTAATTTATTATTTTAATTATTAGATTCCAAAACGGAATAATTATGGTTATGGATGATGCCAAATCTCATGTTATTATTTTCCTTTGGCATTGGCAACTATACTTGAGTGGATAAGTTTATGATATTGAATATAATAAAACATGTCTCTTGGCGTGTATTATAAATTTGAGTTCAATTTTTAATATAGATAAATTTGTATTCTGTAACCTTTTCAAAATTTTAAATAAATATTAATATTATTATTATATTCTCATGCATTTATGTATATTATGAGAATTTTTTTTTCTTATAATAGAGTAAAGATAGATATAAATATAAATTTTTGGATTTCATACATTCCAGAATTTTGTTTAAAATTGAACTATTAGTTAGTTTTGTATGGTTAAAATTGATTGTATTGATGTAAGTATTGAAATAACATTATTAATTAGGGGTTAAAATTAAATATTTAAATTTTTTAAAAAATTTATTTTAGTTAAAAGAAATAATTTGTTGAAGTTTAGACTTGGTTTTAAAAATTGTATAGAATTAACTTATTAATCATGTTGAAATATTAACAAATTTAAATTTTTAAATTCATACATCATTATTGCATATTAGTTTTACCTCCCAAACCATGCTAGGTTAATTAGTCAAAAAAACAAAATTGATAAAACTCTTAGTTAAGTTCTTTTATAAAAGTTTGGTATTATTTCAGAGTAACTCAAGTTTAATAAATTAGAATTGGGTTACAGGTGAATTATAGATCCAATATACAAGGACATTAAGATATTTACTGATAAAAAGAATATATGGTGCATGTTATGAACGATAAAAACAAAAGTACAAAACTTAAATGTATAGGATAAAATCACCTTCCTCAAATGTTATAAGCTCATCCTTTATGTCATTGAGTATTAGGTAAACAACCCTCTCACATTAAATGCATTAGATATAAATGAAAATATTCTCTATTTAGAGTCACAAAGATAGGATCAAACGTATAAAAGAAGGAGTTAAATAGAAGGAAAAGAAACTCTTGACAAAAAGAGAGAGTCTACTAAACTTTTCTTAAAAACTTTCTCAAAAAACAACATCATCTCACAATTCACTTAATTGTTTACCAGAATTTTTACTTTTCCAGAATAATCTTCCAACCCAAGATAAAGGAAAAGAGATATGGATATTATTTTTATTTCTAAACATTTTTACCCCTCAATCTCATGTTTATCTTTTCTATTATGGATAGTGGTTTTGACGCATTATTTTCTATGCTATGAATCAAAAGTAATATTCATAATGTGAAACCTTCTTTTTAAGGTTTAATCAAGGTGAGAAGCTAAACAGTGAAGCAATATTGCTATGGGTAATTCAAGGACTTTAATTAGAAATTTTCTGAATCTTTTGATCAGTCCTTCTTTCCTAAAGAGTTTAATATTATTAAATTTTTGACCTTATCTATGTGTCAAGTAATAAAATATAATGCTGAAAGGAAACATGTCTCTTTCCTCCTGAACCTCAGTCTAAAGTTTGTGTATAGAATTTAATTTTTTTTGAAGCTATTTTATTTTTAAGTTGTAAAAATTAATTAATTTTTAGAAGATGTTGGTATCAGATTTTAGGATATTTCTATATAAGAAACTACTCCCTTTCTTGTCTATTAGTTTTTCTTTGAACAATTAATTGTGATTATTTTGAAAGACTGCCCTATTTTATGATCAGTCACTTAGATTTAATTAATAAAGAACCTTGCATAATAAGAAATAGTTGTAAAGGACAAGATTTCTGACAATATTTTTATCCTATTTTGCTGGTAAAGTATGAGCTTGTTAGAAGAACTCTACTATAATCATCAAAAATAAAAGATTATCATGAATGTCTTGAAATGTTTTCATAATATTTCACCCAATAAGTCATATTTTATGTAAATATTTCGCTTTCTGCCAAATTATCTAATAAAGAAAATGAATCTTTATATCTAATAGTATACTATTAACAATAATAATTTTGAACGTCACATATTCTACTTCATTTTTTTAAAGTGTAATTTCAAAGTTATTTATAACTTATTTTTATATAAAAAAATACTAATAATTATAGTGTTAAAAAACTTGTCAATCATTATAGTCTTAAAAAAATTGTGCTGAATTTTATCAAGCCGTAACATTCTTGAATTGATTATTTTTTTTCCCGTTTTTTTTTTTTTTTTTTTTTTT